>MDSV01067335.1_pt1 | contig 35415 bp, 45 predicted proteins | sample 810851 | NCBI WGS metagenome assembly MDSV01 (sample SAMN05326640, study PRJNA326480) | marine metagenome | isolation source: seawater | place: Atlantic Ocean: North East | collected 2012 | reverse complement strand
TTCTTTTTCGTTTGAACCTAATTGGTCATAATCCATTCCAAACTCCATATTTGCAATTTCATCATATATGTCCATTTGTTCGTTTAATTCTTCTTTTACGCCTTTCCAAATTTCTCCTCTTCTACATCTTACTACTGCTCCTGAAGCATAAGCTGATGGCCAGGTATCATATTTACGTTTTGCTATTCTTGTACACCTATCATCTTTTTCCATCAGTACTTCTTTACCTTGTATTTCATGTAAAAGACCTACTGTTAAGTTTTTAATATCTTCTATAGTCATTTCATTTACTTTTTTAAACCCAGAACCAAATGGTGCTGCTTTCCCATCTTGAGGATTAGCAGTTTCATTCATATCGTACTGTTGAAGTTTATTCATTATACTATCAATTTTTTTATCTAAATCATTAAGTATTGCTCCGTAGTCATCTGCAATTGGGCCTCCTTCAGGTTCTGCTTCTTGCTCCATATTTCTTAGAACATCTGCTCTTTCATCTTCTAAATCTTGAAGTTTTAATCTTAGGTCTAAAGCATCTTCATAACTAATTCCACGTGGTTTAGAAGCCTGTTTTTGTTTTGCTCTTTTTATTTTCATTGCTCTTGCTTTCATCAAAGCAGGATCATTTATATCAATCTCTTGTACCTCTTCTTGATCATCTCCTAAATCTTTTAATAACTCTATTGCTCTTCTTAATTTAGAATTTTTGAAGATAGCTGGTTGCTCTTTATCGTCTACTGCATCAATATACTGTAAAATTGAAAGTGCCATAGTTTTAGCATTTTTTACATCAGCATTAATCTTTATCAAAGCTGAGTTAGGAAGGTCTAATTCATTATATTGAGTAACAGGTGGAACTTTAGATCTTTGTTTATCTTTTGGATCACTTAATCTAGCACCTCTTTCTCTAGCATCTTTAGTCAATCTTCCTTTAACTAAGTTCCCAGATTTAGTAAAGTAGTGTCCTTTAGGAGCTCCTTTAGTTTCCTGTTTTAATACATTTCCTGCTTTTTTGGCAGCTTTATATGCATTAGAGTTTTTATGAGAAGATTTTTTTCCTGCTTTTTTCTTAGCATTTATATTAGCCCAAAGGCTTTCTTTTCTTACTGTAGCTTTTTTTGTATTTTTCACGACTGTCTTTCCTTTTTTACCTGCTTTCTTTTTCTTTGCAGCAGTTGCAGCTCTTTGGCTTTTAGTTAAACTCTGTGCTTTTGCCTTTGGTAAACATCTATCAGGGTTTTTTTTATTTTTAGAAGTACCACAAGGTCCTGCTATTTTTCCAGAAGAAGAAATACGAACCCATTTTTCTTTTTTAAACCAATCTCTAAGAGATTCTAAAGTTAGCTGATGTATTTGTTTATTATTAATCATAGCGCTTTATGCATAAGTATCATGTTGATAATTATTGTCGCTAATACACCAAACACTACCCATAAGGCTTTATTTACTCCATCTTTCCATCTCTTCATAGATTCTATCTCTAACATCTTGTTATCAAACTCTTTTTGATTTCCCTCAAGCTGTTTTCTAAATAAAGTATTTTGGTTAGTTTTAACGATTACACCATCTTCTGGGTTAAGTAAGGTATATTTAAGTTCAGACATATCTTCTTTCATATCTTTAACATCCTCAATTAGTGCTTTTAACTCACCATTAGGCATATGTTTTTTAATATTAACTAACTCTTTTAGTACGCTTTCTAATATTTCTCTCTGTGTAGCCATCGACTTGCTTTTATATAAATATATCTTTATAACTGCTTTCGTATTCTGTTGGTATAGTCTTTTAAGTCCTGTAGTATTTTCTTTTTAGCTTTATTTGACATACCGCCCCAATCTTCTATATCTCCTGCTTCAGTAACAAATGAACTTTTATCGTTTATTGAGTTTAAAACCCAACTTTCTATATCACTAATAAACTCTTTAATATTACCAGTTATCATTTTTTTCTCGTATTCTTTATATAGTCCAGCTTTTCTTAATTCAGCTTCAAACTCTACAGTACAAGGATCAAAACAAAAACCATGTATCTTATACATTTTTTTAGACATCCAATGCTCTAAAGGTCCTCCACACTTAGGACAGCATAAAGGCATACGAAGAGCTTTTTTAGCAGCATCTAGTTTAGTAATATTTTGCTTAATGCCGTCAATAATAGTCCATTGTTTGCCTCCTTCTTCCCATATATCTCCTTCTTTATGCTTCTTAGAACTCTTACGGTACCCTGATTGTATTTTGGTACCTGAGGTAAAATCTTTATTGACTATATTTCTAATTCTTTGAACATCACTTTCTTTAAAGTCTTTTTTTAAAAGTGTTTCTTTACTCATAACCTAGTGCTTTTAATTCATTTATAACTGATGTTACGTCTCCGCCTTTGCATCTAATTGCAATTCCTCCTTTAGCATTCCATTCATTTATGTTAGATTTTTTATCATCTATTAGAATACTATTCTCATCAGCGTATCTTTGTTTATCTTTTGAGTATGCAAATATAACTTTTGGTTTAGGATTAAGATTATTTTTTACCCATAAGTTTTTACCTAACCTAGACGTATTATCTCTAGATGGTGAAGTTAATAAGGAAGGTCCGTATGGACTAATAAAGTTCCATAATTCACTACCTTGTGGCATCCAGCTCATACCTACCCAAAATCTAACTCCTATTTTCGAATCAATTAAATGCCAAAATTGTTCTATTCCATACTCTCTTTCGTAGTCTTTAGGAGACTTACCTGTAAAGTGTTCGAACCTTGATTCAAAATCAGTAAGTACGCCATCCATATCACAATATATTTTATATGGTGGTTTTTCTTTTTGCTCCGGTAACGGATATGCTTCTAATAATTCTACTATACTTTTACTCATTATTTATTTTTTACTGAGTCTTCCCAGTTTCTAAATACTATATTACCTTCTAAATATGCTTCTTTTTCTAACTCTAATAAAGCATCAGACTCATTAGTATTAGTTGTATCTATATTTCCTAATCTGCCTTCTATATTTTGCATATGATGAACCATTTCATGAGCAAATGATCTCATTACATCTTTCGGATGTCTACCTTCAACGTATAATACTATTTCATTTATATTAGGATTATAATAAGCAGTTCTACCAAAGAAATCTGCTGCTTCACTTATGTCTCTTCTAATTTTAACCTCAGGTAGTGGTCTTATATTCATTTTTTGATCTAACATATATTCTAATAATGATCCAAAAAACGGTGTATAATCAAATCTATTTCCTAAATCTTCATCGTCTTTTACTGTTATTCTTATATGATCTTGATTAAATGTTATATCTAATTTATCATCTATATCTCTCAGTTTATTAAAAGTATTTACTAGGTATGATCTATCTTTAGATTTTAATATTGATCTAGGAGCTACAGGAGCTCCAGAATTATTTTCTGTTTTAAACGTTTCAGTTATAGTTTCTTCAATTTTTTTATTTAACTGTTCCGCTACTATACTTGACTTTAACATTTTTATTATATTTAAAATATCTTCTCTACTAATTTCTTTAGGGAAAAAGTCCCTAATGTCATCTAAATTACCACTTAGAATAGCATTTCTAAAATTAGTAGCTCTAACTTGTTTAGAACCGTCTGTTGTTACAGCTAGTCCATCTACATTATTTCTATTCTTAAAGGTAGTAACTCTTTTTAAGTCTACTAAATCTTCATTTCCTCTTAATCCTGTAATAGCATAAAAGCTATCTTCTGGTCTTTCTTTAGCATATTTACTTGAAGCATACATAGGATTTTTTTCTCCTAATACTACTTCAATATCACCTAAATATTTCTTATAAATATTCCATATTCTTTCAGAATCTTCTGGTGTTATTCCGTTTCTAGTATTTCCTCCTATAAAGATAACTACCTTATCAATAGGTTGTAGTTTATCTCCTTTACCCTGTAAAACTTCTTCTCCTGCATCTAAATAATTATCTATGTCATAAACTTTTCCTTTATGAGAATTAGATAGTAAATCTTTTACTACATCAAAATGACCTCTATGAGGAGGTTTAAAAGCTCCAGGATATAATGCTATCATGCTAAAAACTGTTGAATATTTTTATCTATTTCCTGAGGAGTAGAGTGGTTAAGTAATTCTTGAAAAGTAGGACTAAATAACATACCTGCTATATTATCTAAGACTTGTTCACTTCTTTTATCATTTTTTTCTTTTCTTTCTCTATATTTTTTTACAGCATCTTTTAGTTTATCTGCACCTGGTCCTACTCCATTGTCTTTATATGCTTTTAAAAATGCTTGTTGTAAAGCTTTAGTTTCAGATCTACTTTTATAATCATAATCTATTCCTACTATAGCTTTCTTAAACTCTTCTTCTTCTTGTTTAGACATTTCAACAGGTTTAAAAAATGTAGAACCTTCTATACCGTTTTCTTGGTTATACCTTAATAAGTAATCTTTTATTCCTTGAGGTCCATTTTTAGCTGCTGTATCGAATGCTTGTATTTCTTTTTCATACTTACCTCCTCTATCATTAATAAAAATTGACATATTACCGTCAGTCATTTTATAATAATCTTTAATTAACTGGTATACATTCCTCCATGTTTGGAATACAGCTACTCCAGGTACTTTTCTTTTTCTTAAAAAATTAGATATATAAGATATCATAGGATGAGTATATACCATGACCATGTATATATCATACCCTTTGTCTTTCAGGTCTTGAACCTTTTTAGGGTTAGAAGCTGTAGTATCCCAGACGAAGCTAGTTCCTGACGCCGCTAGATCCTCTGCCTCCTTGTCCGCTAGACGAGCTCCTGCCCCCAGATTGTTGTACACTGGATGTTCCGGATCCTCCACGTACTTGTCCGGATTGACTTGAGGAAGGGAAGACAGGCCTAGTTGAGTTAGGAGGTACGATTTTCCCACCGCTGCTCCTCCAGCCATTATTATTACCTTCGGTCGATCTGTTGCTTCTAATATTAAGTCCGTTAATTTTATCATTATTTAAATTATTAGGATTGTTATAAATTCTTACTGGTATTTCATCGTTACCGTTTCTAATTATTTTTACAATATCATCAAGATTATTATTATAATTTCTTGGTTTGTTTCTATTAACAATTATTCTATTTTCGATATTATTATTATTATTATCGTCTCTTGGTATAATAGAATTACCTCTACTTCCTCTAGGTCCATTAATATATGCTATACCTCTTTCTCCTCTTCTACTTGAATTCCAAACTACATTATAACTTGAGTTGTGCCAAGGTCCTTCATACCAATTATTCCATGGATCATACGGTCTATTCCAACCATAGTAACTCCAAGGTCTGTTCCAACTATAAAAACTATTCCAATTATTATATGGATAACCAAAAGCCCAATCAGTCCAAAAATGATAACTGTGGAAATAAACATCAAATCTATTATACGGTCTCCATATTCCTTCTAACATTGGATTATTCCAATAAAAAGAATAAGGTTGATTCATTGCATATTGAGCAAAATCCCATCTGAAACTAAAATTTGTTCTTAATTTATATCTTAATTTAGAAAATGAATTTATAGTATCTATCTTTATATCTGACGGTACCTCTAATACTACTTCAGGTCCGTAAATTGGATCGTGGTTTAGAGTTGATAATCTATATGTTGAACAACTTGTAATCAATAGACATAGCCCTATGGTTACTAATGCTCCTAAAAATCTTCCTAATTTTTCTGGTCCTCTATTCATAATTAAAGTTTTAAAGTTGTTGGGTAACAATTATAAATAGGTTCAACTGTAGGGTTTTCTAAAGAATATAGTTTATATATCATCTTAAATAATTCAAAATTCTTTTCTATATCGTCTACAATCCTTACTTGCCAACCTTTCCCTTGATAAACTCCTTTCTTTTTAGAAGTCGATCTAGTATGTGCTTTTAACCAGATGATACCTGTTCTATCTATCTTTATACCTTTAGTTTCTTCTAATGCTTTAGCATAAGCTGCTAATTGTAAATCATAAGACTTATGTATACTATTAGAAGTTTTTAAATCTAACAACCACGTTTCACCGTCCATCTCGACTACTAAATCGGCAGTACCAGCAAATTTATGTTCGTCAGAATATACAAAATCCTCTGCTGAGATAGGTTTAGGATTATGAGTAATCCAGAAATCATGAAATTTCAATATCATTTCCCATACTAGTTGAGAGTACCTAGCATTACCGAAATCATCCATCCATGATACTTCTTCTCCTCTTATTAACTTTTCAGCAGCTTCATGTACCTGGGTACCTTCTTTACCTGCTTTTCTCATAATTAGATCGGCGTTATGCCCAACATCCTTCATCCATGTTTCGAAGAATTTAGCTTTGGGCATATACTGGAGTATTGTAGTTACGGACGGGTAATATACTCCTTCCGATCTTTTATAAACTCTTCTATCTAGAAAGTTTATTTGTTTTAATTTTGAGTCAAAATGTAATCTATTCTTACTATCTTCTTTAAGAATATTTGTTCCTTGCTTTATCATAAATCTAATTTGTGCATCATTAGAGTACTTAGGTCTAATTCTTTTGCTGTTTGTACAAGTTGTGTAAATTGTTTGAATCCCATATCTGAGGGATCTTTATCGCTAAGTTTAACTAAAAATACTCTTTTACCTAAACTTAATAAGTGTTCGCTTATTTCTAATGCTTTAGTTTTAGCATCAGTATCTAAAGCTATATAAATGTCTTTGTTAGTACTTGATATAAGTTTCTTAATTAATGTGTTAGAGAGGCTCTTTCCTAGTATAGGAATAGCGTTTCGTTTGATTGCTATAGCGTCAAATACTCCTTCACATAGTATGATTGGTTGATCCCAGTTAATTAGGTTTTCAAAAAATATTATGTCTTTGGAAACTTCAGGATTCCGGTACTTGTGATAGGATCCCTCATGAGTTCTTGCAATAAAATAATTGAGGATATTCGATTCAGAATAACTTGGGATAATAATTCGTCCTCCATACTCTCCAGCTGTGCAATACCCAACGTTGTATTTAATAAAATCATTGTCGCTAAATCCTCTCTCATATAAGTACCTTTTAATTTTATTTGCTATTATAGATGTACTAGTAGCATTGTATAGAGTTTTAAATTCTTTTGGAAGCTGTACTGCAGCTATTTCTCTGTATTCTGTCTCTGTGCCTTTAGGTACATATCTTAAAACTTCAGAAGCTTGATCTCTAGGTATTTTTAACTGATAAAGTAGAGATTTTATAGTTCTACCTTTAGTTTGACATACCCAGCATTCCCAAGGATTCTGTCCTTTTTCGTTAGTTCTAAAGTTTATTTCAAGTTTAGGCTTATGATGATTACAAAAAGGGCAGTTGAAAGCATGGTTTTCTCTTGCTCTTTTATAACTTTTGCCTAAAATATTTTCTATACTACCTAGAAGAAAAGTGTAGTCCATATAGTTCGTCCGTAACTTAATATATAATATAAGAAATTACTTTCGAAATAACAACTTATTAATTAACTATTTTTCCAATAGCTTCTTTAACTATACCACTTAATACTTCTTTTTTATCTATATCTAGATAATCATTAAGTTTTTCCGCAATAGTTTCAGAAAGAGTATTAACATCTTCTTCAGACATTATTAGCTCTTTTTTAGTTACTACTTTATTGTTTTCTAATATGACTTTTGATAGTTTCATAATTTTTAATCTAATGGACCATAATCACCTCGAGACATTGCTTGTCCAAATTCTCGAGATTCTTTTGTATCAATAGAAACATATATTGGGTCTTCTGCTGGACCTTTAGGTCCTATGCCATAATAAGAACTAATTCTAATACCTTCTAATTCATGGCCTTCTTTTTCATGCTGATCAATTACTTTTTTCACAGTAGCATAAACTTCTAATTTCCAACTACCTTTTGGTTTTATCCTTTTAGTTGAAGTATTAAATATATCAGTATCAGTTGGAACGTTAATATACTCTATAGTTTCAGGCATTCTTTTTAATGCATCTTGAAAATCTACTAAAGTATCAGCATTACCTAACCAGTCAACAGAGTATTTTTCTCCGTTTACTATACTAACGTCTTCTCTAAAGCCTTCAAATATGATACTAGATAATTTCATAATTAACAGCAGCTACAAGAACAATCACAAGGATCGCAATTACATGTTTTACAATTACAGTTCATAATTTATAAATTTTAAGCTCCAAATCACCAGTTCCTTTAATAAGACGGTGATAGGTCTCTTTTGGTATAAATAGTTTGTTTTTAGTTAATTCTTGAGGAAATTCATTATCAAGCTGAAACTTCCAATCGGTATTGTGTGTACATTCAATATACCTATCCTCTTTATCTCTATGCCAAACATATTCAAATGAAGGAGTATCGTTAGAAAACTCTCTTAAAACATATCCTTCTTCTTCGTTAATAGTTTCGTTGTAGGGTCTAGCCATTAATTATATTCTGATAATTTTCTTCTGCTTTATTCCAGCAAAGTACTTCAAAAAAATTATCGATATAATCACCTCTTTGGCTTTTATGTTTAAGATAGTATGCATGTTCCCAAACATCCATACCTATGATAACCTTTCCTTCTTTACTCATTAGCGGATTGTCCTGATTAGGAGTAGAAGTTATTTTTAATTCTCCATCATGGTATATTAACCAAGCCCATCCTGAACCGAATTGGCCTAAGCCTGCTGCTTTAAACTTTTCTTTAAAGTCATCGTAAGAACCAAAATAGTTTTCTATTTCTTCTTTTAATTCACCTACTGGTTGTTTTTCAGGTTTTGGAGATAATAAATTAAAGTATAAATTATGATTATAGACTCCGCCTCCATTATTTCTTACAGCAGAATCATATTGATCAATGTTATTAAAAATTTCTGATAGAGGAATAAATTTACCTTCTAAAGCCTTATTTAACTTAGTAACATAGCCCTTAAGGTGTTTATTATGATGTTCCTCCATAGTTTCTTTATCTATATGAGGTTCTAGAGCATTATACTTATAAGGTAATTCTAATAACTTAAATTCTTTTTGTTCGAACAATATATCTTTTATTTTCATTTTACCAATATCCTGAAAAGTTAGAGCTTCCACCTAAAGACTTCCAATAACGTCCAATATTACAAGACCAGTATCCTGCTTTAGTTTTATCTTTCTTTTGAGCACATTTGTGTCTAGCTGCAAAAGAAGCTCTTGCTCCTTTCTTTTTAAACTTAACTGAAAGTCCTGTGTCACCGAATGATACTTTTTTAACGTTTCCTTTTTTAGACTTTACATAAACGTAGAATTTTTTACTTCCACCTCTTTTAGGTTTATTAAGTTGTACCTTTTTACCTCTGTACTCAGCTTCGGGTATGTAATCAACACTAGCTTTAAGCATATCAAAACCATTATAATCAAATGTTTCGTTTTGAATTGAAACTGCTTTTCTAAATCTTTCCATGTTTATGTTACCCCCTATAGACTCTACTAATTCTTTTACTAGATCGTAATCGACCATTTCGTCTAAAGAAGCTGCTTCATCAATTGTATCTTCATTTTCGATCATTTCATCGACAACACAACCGATTTCAAACAGAGGATTATATTTAGGAGAAACCATTGGTAAATCTAATGGTACTCTCATACCGTTAAAATCACCATACTCTCCTATATCAGTATTCTCTACTAAGTACTTATCTTCTTCGTTAAGCTGTATTTTACCGTCTCTATGCGCTTCTCTTGCTTCTTTGAATAGGTTAATAAACCCTTCGCTAGAATAGCGGTAGACATGTTCATGTAAAGAGAGACCATTTTCTATATGATAGCTTAAAGACGGATATCCTACTATTTCTTTTAATTTTATCATCTTATGCATTATTTAAATAAGTACTAATTCTTCTGATAGCATAATCATCTCCGTAATTACCTGCCATCCAATTATTATGAATATAGTAAATTACATCTTTGAACCTATCTTTATTTAACCTAGGTCCTGCTTTAATTAATTTTTCCATCTCTTCATCGAATCCATCATCTAACTCATCAAATGCTTCAGTTATATTTTCATCCATTTCTGGGTGAAATAATAATTTTATTACTTTAGCTTCTTTAGCAACAGACTTACCGTCTATTTCAACTTCAATTGGATAAGGTTCAAACTTATCAGCCCAGTATGCTATATCATAACTCTTGTCTTTATTATTAGTAACTAAAAGACCTCTATTATATTTATCTTCTTCAGCTTGAAGAACCATTTCTTTATCTATAGGTAAAATTATATCACCCATAAGTTTTATGTTACCTTCTTCATAACCATCTCCGTGGCTGTCTTCGTGTAAAATTATCTTACTTAGTTTCATTTGAAAAATCTTTTCTATAGAATTTACCTAATATATTATCATTAATATACTCTGTATCTCTTTCTAGTACTTCATTAATAAATAGCTCTTTACACTCATAATAAGTTAGTTCTTTCTTACTTTTGACAAATGATAGTATATGTCTTTGAAAAGCCATAGGTCCATCTTTATCTAATAGCTTTTTAATTTCTAAATGAGAACCGTGATAATCTTTCCAGTCTGATTCTTTTATTACCTTTTGTTTGAGAGGTACTCTGCCTTTAATTCCTTTTTTAGCTCTTTCTTCTCTTAAAGCTTGTAAGGCTCTTTTACCTAGTCTTTTATTTCTTTCAAAGTATAAAACTTTTTTACCTATATACTTCTTACCTGAAGGTTTATGAATAACTTTATAAATAAATCCATAACTGCCTTCGGGCATATCATCAATGTGTGTAATTAATTGACCTTGATAGGTCCATGTTGGTACTGTAACCATAATATATAATTTAATTAAAATTATTTAATTATACAACTTATTCGAAACAATCTGATTCACTACAATTTGCTATTACTGCATCAGTTGAAATAAATGCAGTTCTTGTTGCACTAGATTCTTCTAATATTTCACCACAACCACTTGCTGCTCCTGAACTACAAGTTCCTGCTTTAAACTGTACTATGTTTCCAACGCTAAATGAAGTTGATAGTGAAGCCTCGTTTCCGCTTATACACCCTGTAAATTTACTTACATAGTAAATAGTACCTGTGAGACATTGCTCTATTTTCCAGTTAGGGTTTCCTTTTCCTGGACCACCTGCTCCAGAGTTACTAGGGGTTGGTGTATTAGTTGGAGTATCCGATATCGTAGGAGTATTAGTTGGTGTATAAGTAGGAGTATACGATATAGTTGGTGTATAAGTAGGAGTATAAGATGGTGTTACTGTAGGAGTTACTGTAGGAGTAGGAGTTTGAGTAGCAGTACAAGAATAAACACCGTCAATATGACCTGTTCCGGTTATAGTCATAAATGCAATTTGAGGTCCAGCTCCAAATCTACCTGAGGTATCTACATATCCAAAGTAACCTCCACCTGTTGCTGATTGTGATCCTTTCTTAACTAAATCATTCGCTTCTGGGTAGTTATCATTTCCATTAGCTAGTGCTTTAACTATTACTACATCTTCATTTACATAAGTTCCATTTCCAACAGCAGTACAAGCACTTGTTTGATTATTATCACCTGCATTTAATCCATTCCAGCTAGTATTAGTAGTAAATAAATCTATACTAGTTATTTGGTGTATTGATGGAGTAGGAGTAGGTGTTACTGTATTAGTTGGTGTATTAGTTGGAGTATCCGATATCGTAGGCGTTACCGTAGGAGTGGCTGTATCAGATATAGTCGGTGTAACAGTAGCTGTTGGAGAAGGAGTTACGTCAGCACTTTTAGTAGGAGTAGGGGTAGGAGTATCAGATATTGTTGATGTAGGAGTTACTGTAGGTGTAGGTGTTGCTGTAGTGCTTGTAGGAGTTACAGTACTAGTAGGAGTGCCAGTCGGAGTATTAGTTGGTGTATCCGATATCGTAGGAGTAACAGTTGAAGTATTAGTCGGTGTTACTGTATTAGTAGGAGTATTAGTCGGTGTTACTGTATTAGTGGCAGTATTAGTAGGGGTAACGGTAGGGGTTACAGTATTAGTAGGCGTCTCAGTTGGTGTTACAGTACTAGTTGGTGTATTAGTAGGCGTCTCTGTTGGTGTTACAGTACTAGTAGGAGTATTGGTTGGTGTTTCAGTTGGCGTATCAGATATTGTTGGCGTAACGGTTGCTGTAGGAGTATTAGTCGGTGTATCAGATATAGTCGGTGTAACAGTAGCTGTTGCAGTAGGGGTAGGAGTAGCGGTATCAGATTTAGTAGGAGTAAGGGTAGGAGTCTCAGAAGGTGTAACAGTATTAGTTGCTGTAGGTGTAGGGGTAACAGTTGACGTAGCTGTTTTAGTTGGAGTAACGGTAGGCGTAGCAGTAGGGGTATCAGATATTGTAGGAGTAACAGTCGGTGTTACAGTATTAGTAGGAGTCTCAGAAGGTGTTACAGTATTAGTAGGAGTATTAGTCGGAGTACCAGTTGGTGTAATTGTTGTTGTTAAAGATATAGTAGGAGTTACTGTAGCGGTAACAGTATTAGTAGGAGTGTTGGTTGGTGTAACTGTTGATGTTACAGTATTAGTAGGAGTGTTTGTTGGAGTTACTGTAGCGGTAACGGTCGGTGTTGGAGTAGCTGTTGCTGTAGGACTAGCTGTTGGTGTTGGTGTAGGAGTAGGACAGGCTCCAGATGCTGATACAAATGCTGCTGATTCTGCTTCACTGTGTTTTACTGTATAAACTATACTCCCTGATTGTACAAATAAAGTATTAGCTGATGATGTAACAAGGGCTTGTAATTCTGCAAATGTCCATTTATCTGTTCCTCCAGAGTTTTGATATAAGACTTCTCCAGTCTCTAATGGTTGATCTGCATCATATACAGCAACTACAACTGAAGGACCTTCTCCGGTGTGACATGCTGATGATGCACTTGTAGCTAATCTATAGTTAGAAGCATCTAGTGGATTAGAGGGAGATGGAGTGACTGTTGGGGTAGCAGTATTAGTAGCTGTTGCTGATGGAGTTGCAGTAGAGGTTTTAGTAGGAGTTACTGTGCTTGTAGGAGTATTAGTTGGTGTCTTGGTAGGAGTTATAGTTGGGGTAGGAGTAGGAGTAGGACACGTTCCAGTTGATAAAATATAAGAATTAGACCCAGTAGGGTTTAAAGTAAATACCGTACTGCCTGATGCCATAAATATTGTATTAGCACCTGTTGATAGTTTAGTCTGTAAATGGTTAAAAGTAATAAATGAAGAAGCATTAGAAGAAGAGTAAAGTATATCTCCATTCTGTAAACTAGGTTGATCAAATATAGTTATTACAGCTGATGTTCCTTCTCCTGAATTACAAGCAGAAGAAGCACTTACAGATATTCTTACATTAACGCTATCTAAAGGATCAGTAGGAGTAGGAGTTACTGTACTTGTAGGAGTATTAGTAGGGGTTACTGTTGCAGTTAAAGATATAGTAGGGGTTACTGTTGCAGTGTTTGTTGGAGTTACAGTATTTGTAGGAGTATTTGTAGGAGTAGCAGTAGCAGGAGCTGTCACGGTAGGAGTTACGGTACTAGTAGGAGTAGGTGTATTTGATATTGTTGGTGTTGGTGTAGCAGAAGCACCTGCAGTTACAGAGGGTGTTACTGTTGCTGTCATTGTAGGAGTAGCAGTTACAGGAAAACCTTTAAATTGAAATGAAGAAGATATTACTAAGGATGCAGATAAAGACCCAGATAAAGTTCCATCACCAAAGTCATCAGTTACAGAAGCTGATATAAAATCATTGAACGATGATGCAGAGAAAGCTGCTATTATTCCTTCAAGAGATCTTGATACATTATACTGTACAGAATGAGTATCAGCTAAACTAGCTGTAAACATATTAAAATTACTTCCTGTAGGTACTGTAAAACTCATATTTTTTTATTCACTACACATTGCAGCAGTACAATCTGATGGTTTAGTTAATGTGCTTATTAATCCTGTTATACTTCCATTACCTACTGTTGAAATCTGACCGCAATAAGTTGCTCCAGAACAACCAGCAATATTTAACCTAAACTGTACGTAATCTCCTGCATTAAATGAATTTAATGGTATCATTTCTAAATCTGTACTATCACAATACTGTGTCTTAGATAAATAGTGGATAGTTCCTCCTGGGCTACCGCTAAAGCATAAATTTACCTGCCATCTTTCTTGTCCTCCTGATACGGTAGGAGTAGGAGTAGGGGTAGCTGTATCTGATATTGTCGGTGTGACTGTTGGAGATTGAGTAGGAGTATTTGTAGGAGTATTTGTAGGAGTATCAGATATAGTTGGTGTATTAGTAGGAGTTTGAGTAGGAGTAGCTTGAGCAGTTCTTGTAGGAGTAGGTGTAGCTGTGTTTGTAGGTGTAACCGGTGGAGTTACAGTAGGTGTAGCTGTTGGTGTAATTGTTGGAGTATGTGTAGGAGTATTAGTCGGTGTTCCGGTAGGAGTAGATGTAGGGGTTTTTGTAGGAGTAGGTGTTAGTGTTTGAGTAGGAGTTAGTGGATAGTTTTTCCACTGTAATGATGCTGATACATAACTAATAACTGGATCTTGAACATTACCAGCATAACTAGGATCGTAGTGAGGGTATAAAGAAGCGGATATAAATTCGTTAAATGAACTACCTGTAACTGAGTTCATAATGGTAGCTAACGATTTCGATAGATTAAACTCTATAGAATGAGTGTCCGCAGCACTAGCTGAGAACATGTTGAAAGCTCCATCAGTACGAACGGCCATATCATGTTATTCTTTTCCTTCTAGTTCCTTAACTCTTTCTTCTAATTCTAGGATAGCTTTATGAAGGTGAGCTAATATAGGTCTATCATTCATAGTAAGCATTCCTAAATCATTTTCATGAACTGAGTAAGGAATAGACTCTTGCACTTCTTGAGCAATGAAACCTGCATCTGCTTTACCTTCTTTATTATAGGTATAAGAAGAAAACTGTTTAATTATTTCTAATCCATTTGCTATTGGCTCTATTTCAGATTTTAATCTTTTATCTGATGTTGTTATAAAGTTGTTAGCTGTAATACTTTTAGTTGTTGTTGCTCCTACATTTGTTATATGCTGTAGGTTTAAATTCATAGATGCAGTTATAGCTCCGCTTCCTGTATCAAAAGCAGTACTACCAGAACCTCTAGAAAATAATAATAGGTTACCGCCGCTTCCTGTAATAGAAGCCGATACAAATAAAGTACCAAAGTTTTGATCTGCCTCAGTATGAGTTAGAGCACTACCTTTTACGTTTCTTAAAGTTAAACTTGCCATTTTATATATCTAATTTTATCTTTACGGTCAATTCAGTGTTAGCAGGTTTAGGTAGAGGCTGACCAAGCTTTCCTACTGCTATTAATTCTTGTGCATCATTATATAATCCTACGCTAGTAATATAAGGAACAAATGCTGATCCCGTTACATTATCTCTCATTCGATTATCTGAACCGGTAAGAGCTGTTGGATTCTGAGTATGATTAAATTCGTCATCAGAAATCTTACAGTCGTAGTTATATGTATAAATAGGTTGATTTGATTTCCAAGATATATTTACCGACTGGCTTGCTATCATATATTGAGCTACATCTTGATCAGTCAGTATAACTTGACCATGTGAGTATATTATATTACCTACTCTATTTTTAGATGAACCAGATATCATTAAGTTACCTTCTCCATCATCTATTATAGGTTCTAATCCTCCGTAGTATCCGTAAGCATTTCTTTCAAAATAACTTGCACTAATATAATCATCTTGAACCCTAATATAAAAACTCTGTGCATTAAAGCCACCCTGTGAAGGGTCAAATCTAAAAGATAAAGGTTCTATATGGGTACCAAAAGATTTTTGAGGTATGCAATATACCATTGCTAGAGAGCCTGATAAAAATCTAGATCCTGAATCTGAAAAGGACGACTCTAAATAGTGGTCGTAGTTATTATATGATCCCGAATCTTCAGCAAATGAACCTGTAATGGTACCAGAACTGCTTTGATAGCTTTTATAGTATAGCTGTTCAAGACTTCTATGAACTAAAGGTTTATAAGAACCAGAGAATAAATCACTACCAGTAGGGTAGTATATATTACCTTCTAATCTTTCAGCTGCATAATACTTAACAGGGTTTTTATCAGTATAAAAAAATGTATAGTTACTCGCACTAACAAAGTGAGATTTTTTAGCTACATAAGTTGTAACAAAGGCATCCTGTTGATTTAATTTTTTCCAAGCGCTCATTCATTAATAATCAAGTTTGACCCTTAACAATGCTTCTTTTGTAAAATCTTTTATCAAAGGAGTAGATAGTTTAGCTACTGCAAGCAGGTCGTTATTATCATTATATAGACCGACAGCTGTAACATAAGATTGAGGATTATCAATCATTACACTATGTCTTAACTCTCCCGATCCTGTTATGTTTGATGGATTATTTGAATAATTAAACTCAGCATTTCTAGCTCTAATAAATACATAATTAGAAGATACTGTTTCTTCTGAACGTAGTTTAAAGCTACTACCTGAATCAATTGCTTTGAAGAACTGGTTATTAGCTACTGTTGTAGACCAGTTAGATGCTGTACCGTTTATTGCTACAAAATCACTTGAGGAAAGTAAATCTCCGTCTAGTGCTAGTATACCTACATCAGGAAATAATTTTCCATACTCTACAGTTGAGTTAGTAACACCTCCAGGTCCAGAACCAGAATATATAGAATATACTCTTCCGGAATCAACAAACGTATCTGTTGATGATGTTAAACTGTTATCTACTAAATGTAAAGCATGTCCTGTAGAACCTGTTAATGTTAAGTATAGAGAACCAGGAAATATTTTTTCTTTATACCTTGCTCTTTCTACTGAAATAAATAAAACGTTTTCAGGAGTACGAGTTGTAGTACCAGATGTAAATGTAAAGTTAGTATCTTCATCTCCAAAGATTAAAGTTCTAAACTGACCATAAACTGTAGAGCTATACGATTTACCTGTTACTGAGGTATCATATAAAGGTGCTCCTAATCCTAATTTATTTCCATGAGCTACAGAAAACTGTATTGCTGAGTTAGCAACTTCTGATCCTGTATTATATACGTTATAATAGTACTTACCACTAGTAGCGGCAGTCTGTGTAGAGTTAAGTTCGAATACCTGTAAATTAACTACGTTATTACTCCAGCAAGGAGCCGTTACAGATTCTGCACTTACTACTACGTCTTCGTTATCAAATCTTTTATACGACATCTTCTTAGTTATTTACTTTGTTAATTGTAATAGGAATAGTAACTCTTGCTCCTGAATCTCTACCTATAATTTGAATAGTAGTTTGAAGTTTTGTTCTAGTTCCAAATAAAGTATTCACTGTAGTAGCTCTCAAGTTGATAGAGGTTCCTATTACAGTCTTAGAAACATTAGTTCCAATAGTTTGTGTTGAATTTAATGTTTCAGCTTCTTCTGTGTTAATACCAACACCTGTAAAGCTTGAAAGTACTCTTACGTCAGCTATAGTAGCAGTATATCCTCCACTTTCAAAAGTAGAAGTAGCTCCTAAATAATTTAATGTTTGAGGAGTAATTGCTAAAGAAGCTCCTTGTTTAAGTACTATACTAGCATATCCTGCTTCTAGTAATGGTAGTTTTGAAGTACCTCTAGGTAGAGTAGCTAGTTTATATTTTAATGATTTAGTTTCATCAGGAAAAGCTTCTAATAGAGGCATATTTTCTATAGCCTGCCCATAATACTGAGATCCTGATGGGTGAGAAGGATTATATAATGTATAATCTATTTCATCATCGGATAAAGCAAATTGAGTAATCTTAAAAGAACCGTCGCCTCTTGCTAGTAGTTCTCTTCCTTTTTTCGTTAATATTGCGTCAACGGTTACAACGCCATTATTTAAGTATCCCATTTTTGTTTTATTCTTTTATATAAATATATTAATTTAAACTTTTATTAGTTACAACTACCGAAAGGATATAAAATATACCCTTCTTCCCCTACAAAAAATACTTCTTCTGTATCGTAGTTATATAATTTCTTATCTGTTACTTTGAATAGTTTGTTTCCTTCAGCTTGATAAATTCGATCTCCTTTTACATGTCTTACATGGAAACCTGTGTTATCACCATAATCAACTGTACTATCAAATTGATCCTTTATTGCATTTCTTTCTACAGAAGCAGAAACGACTGAAGAGTTATGTTGTTTTAAGCTTGTTACTTTTACAAATTCTATACCTCTATTATAATAAGTCGGACCACCGCCAGCGGTATTACCGAATAATTGAAGATAATCTCCTATAGCAACTCCTGCTGATGCTGTATTAAAATTAAGATATAGCTCAGTACCTGTTGTTCTAGCAGTTTGGGTTACAATATTTCCTTTAACAAGAGTTATGTATCTATAGTTAGGGTTATTGTAATTTAAAGAACCAGAATCGACTCTAGTAAATGAATCCTGGGTAGGAACAAAGAAAAAGTCTTTATTAGGTCTTTCATTAATAGACTGACTGCATATAGTATTTTTAGCTATACTTGAATCATATATTGCTCCATCTTTTATTTCAGCTGCAATTGAAGGTGATATTCCATAATCAGCTTCATCTGTTTTTGCTCCTATATACCTTCCACTTATGACTGCTAACGAAGAATAGTTAGAATCCTGTACTGATGCTGTTATAGCGGTATCAGCTAATATTGCTTTAATATTTGATGGTCTAGGACTTGAACCAGAGTTATTACTATCTACTACAAATTGATACTGGGAAGATCTTAACTCTTGATGACTATTAAATGTTACGTTATAAACATTATTAGTAAAGTCTACTACGGTAGAAGGTACGAACGTTGTATCTTTACAGATAGTAGGAGTAGTAATTGAACCTGTATCAAATGCTGTAGGTGGGTGTATTTCAAAATAATAGTGGCTAGTTTGAGCCTGTCTGCTTGCTATAGGAAACGGTGTACTAAATATATTAAATACCTCTAAAGATTCAAATTCAGCAGCATAGTTATTTTGATTACAGTCTGTGGTGTTTGCTATTATACCTTGTACTTTACCTTGGTTACTACCCGTACCAAATAAAAGCCTAACTCCAGCTAGTCCCGGGTTAGTAATAATAAAGTTGTCTGTTGTTATACCTGCCATATTATATTATTATTCTGTACATCTTTCATCATCGTTACAAGGATCACCTCCACTCATTTGATCATCTACTGATATTAATGCTGTAGGACTAATTGTAGCTACACCTTCAATAAGCCCACAATAAGTTGCGCCTCCAGGGCAAGCTTCATTTCCTACAGAGAAATTAAAGAACTGTACGTAGTCACCAACGTGGAAGTTATGACTTAATACTGCATTAGCATCATTAATACATCCTCTAGTTTTTGGTGCATAGAATACATTATCATCAGAACATCTTGCTATTCTCCAACAATCTTCTAATCCAAGATCAGATGAAGATGGTGTCACAGGAGGTGTTTTAGATGGAGTTACTACCGGTACTGTCGGTGTAGGAGTCATAGTTACAGTAACTGTTGGAGTCGGTGTAGGAGTAGGCGGTACTAACATATCGTCAAAATCAATTACTTTATACTGAATTACGTTAGGATTTTCGTATTTGAAAATATTCTCATCATTTAACTCACCTGGTTTAACTACCGGAAAAAGTTTACTACCTGATAGCTCTCCATCATATCTAGCCTCTTCATGGTTGTGATAAGTCTTACTCCTTAAACCATCTGGTGTCATTACGCTTTCGGTATAACTAGCAGTCAAAGGAATTACTTGCTCTAGACTAATATTACCAAAAGAACCTCCAGAACTACCGGTTAATTGTAGTATCTCTATCGAACTAGTAATTTGCATATTATCTCCATAGTTAGAGCTAACTCCTGTTTTAGGTTGATTACTAGTAGCTTGTACTTGTTTAATTTTACTTCTATTAAGTACATGAGGTTTTATTATAATACCTGTGTTAATATTAGATCTTGCAGGTATAAAGTCTTTTATACTTTTAAATAAGACGTTATCAAAAAACTTTAGTATTCTAACAAAGTCTCCATAATCATCACTTCCGGTAGGATGAGCTTCTGAACCTGAGATAATATGAGTCATAGCTTGGAATGAAGCTGAATCTAAGTGGTAATAGCTACTTGAATAAGCAGCATTTGGATCACCTATAAAATTATCTATGTTAAAGCTTCCACTTTTAGTATAAAAATCAAATATTCTATCATTGATAACATCTATAGGTGAATAACCTATATCTATCGTATGAATATCGTCACTATACTTATCATATATTCCGTCTCTTTGAACTATAGAAGAATACTGTGATAGGGTATTACCTGTAGTTATGCTGCCGGTATTGTCAAGTTTTACTTTACCTATTGATGAAGTATTAGCAAAATCTAAACCTAAATTAACACTAGCTGTATTGTTGTTACCTCCATAGCTTCTTACTAACAAGCCTCCCATGGAACCGCTTGTATTTAACGAAGGTATACCGAAAGTATTAATAAGTGCTCGTACTCCTCGTTCAGTACCCTTAGATTTAAGAAGTAACGGTAAATTGTGATAAATTCGTTTATATATTTCTTTTCTATATAAGTCTTCTGAGGTTGGGGAATTAGAAGCACTTATAAGGTAGGTACCTTGACCCCATGATCCAGTTGCTTTTAAACTTTCAGACCCTGTTTGGTAAAACTCTCCTGTGTAGTTAGCAAATAAGTTTTCTATAGATTTATTACTAGAGTATAGCTTTACACCAAAGTTTCTTAATACCTCTTCTACTAATCCTTTTGGAACACCTCTATCAGGTCTATTATCGTTATCATACTTATCTGATAATGCTTTAGTATATACCCATAAGTTATCAAAATGCTGACCAATCATATCTGTAAATAAAAGGTACTTAGCATTATTACTGTCTTCTTTTAAAAATTCAGGTATGGTATTTACTAGTCTTGAGTTATTAGTATCGTCATATAAACTAGCGCTTTCTAATAGGTTAGAAATAGAAGCAGTCGCAGAGCCTGTAGCTACTATATACGGTTCGTTATAGGGTGCTTGTTTAGGCCACGAGTACGATCCTGTTCCATAATATAAATGTCTGTCGTAGTGATCGAAGTTTTTTAGTATATTGTCTATTCTTGTTTTATAATAGTCTAAGCTACCTGTAACTCCGGCTGCATTGTTATTAGCGTTTAAAGAAGCTGAATAAGAAGTTTGGTAAGAGGTAACTAGGTTTAATTTATATTGAAAGTTTTCAATTCTTTCTTTAGCAGAGCTAAACTGTATGTAGTTTGTAAAGTCAGTATAATCAACACTTAGTTCAATACTTTTTTCAGCAAATAAAGAATTTAACTGTCTGTAGGTTTGATTAGTAGGAAAAGAGAATAATTCGTTATAATTAAAGTAAGGCGTAGGAACTGTTGTTCCTTTGATATCTTCTACGTTATAGTTTGGTCCTTTTAAGTAAGGTATTTTAATTTCATCAGGTATAGTTTCTCCTAATATTTCATACCCTAGTGAATCGGATACTATCCTGTCTATAGTTAAAGCTTGCTTTATTTCATACTGTTCAGGAAGGGGTTCATATAACTTTACTACTACTGAGCTAAAATCTCTGTAGGGCTGTATATCTATGTTAATTCCTATAAGTAGATCATTATTACCGGGGTTTACTCTAAAGTCGTTTAAATATGAAGTCGATGCAAGTTCTTCTTTAATTTTGTTTGTAGTCTCAACTACATTTGAATCAGGTATTTGATTAGTTAGTAATCTTAATTCAGTTCTATCTTCTGATATCTCTTCTATAAAGAATTGAACAGCTACTTTATTTTCTGTATAAAGGTCGTCTATAAAGTTATAAACTACTTTAACGTCGCCGGAAGAAAAACCATATTTTTGTATATCCTCTACAGGATCAATACACATTTCAAGAATCTTACCATCAGGGTTTTGTTGACTTGATCCTAAGTAACTTTGACGATTATAACCAAAATCTGAAGTTAAAAGTACTCCGTCAAGGCTATATACGTGAAATTCAATTTTATTTTCAAAAGCCTCAAATTCAGAGTTAATAGTAAACGAATCTACTATCTCTGTATCTTTAGCAGAATACGTTTCTAGTCCTTCTGGGTCAATAAGATTAACTGTGTAATTAGTCTGTGGCATCGTTAGTCAAATTCTCTGTTTGTAACTCTATTATATCATTATTTAAATCTAATACTCTCTGTCTTAAAGTAGTTATTTCATCTAATAATGGCTGTATTTCTGTTGTGTCTTGCTCTAGGTTTACTAGTTTACCGCTTTCAATAACTAAAAATTCATGTGAATTTACTTCACCTTCTACCGGTATATCGTAGTATAATTTTTCATATAAATTAAAAAACTCAGGTATGGTTATACCATCCGTTTCATCAGGTACTGTAACAAAAGTCTTAAATGAAGTATCAACTGCTTTATCAAATTGATCTTTATTTAATACTGTCTTTTGTATTCTTATATCATATTTTTTAGCCATTTCTAACTACCTTAAATATATTATCATCATCAAAAACTGATGTGGTACCGTCTAGTGTACTCTTTATTAATATTTTATAATACCTTTCAGGTTGAAGACCACTCATATATACATCGAAGTAAGGTCCTGTTGAATCACAGCTAACCTTTGTAAATGCTGTATCGAAAGGTATTTCCATTTCTTCAGTATATGCATCTTGTAAACCAAAGTAAGACCCCGAAGGTAAAGCATAATTTGTTTTATATATAGACCCTGTTGTAAATATTCTAGGAGGTGCAATCGGTCTAGCAGATAGTCTAAATCTCGTTTTTCCAATGTCTGCATATTCACCTCTATTATTAGAGACTTGACATATAGCTTCAGATGAAGAAAGTAATGTCAGGCTACCTGTGTTATAAGAGCTATCGTCCCACTTAAATGTTAAAGATGGAGGATATATAGTATTAGTGTTGCCGCTATAATATTTGTTTAATAACGAAGCAGATAAATTAAACTCTAAACTATCTTGAAGTTTAATTATATATCCGTAGTTATTTAAAGTACCTGAGTAATGTAGTTTAGCTGCTGTAGTAATGTCTACGCTTAGGTCTAATTCATCATTCAACCCAAAACTTTGAGTAGCTTCTAAAGAGGTACCACTAGAAGCAGAGAACCAACTACCTCCTCCAGGGTAAGTAGCGTTATACGATCCGGTTACATCAGTTGGAAAGCTAGACAAAGTCCATGCATCAGTTTCTTCTGCTTTTCTATATCTCCAAGAACAACCAGATTTATCAGCACTTTGAGAGGTTAAAGAAGAACCTAGTTCATCTCCAAATTTACCTACTCCTCCTTCCCATTGTTGAGCTATAGGATAGACATATATAGACTGTGTGGCAGGATTTTCATATCCAGATGCTAGTGATAGGTCTAAACTAGCACTCCAAGATCCGGTTGCTATAGTTCTATTAACAGTGTTAACTATTTCAGACGTTTTAAACTGAATCAATGCTCTTGAGGATTGACCAATGTCTTGTATATTATAACCACCTATTTCTAATATCTCGTCGTACCCAGCATTACCTGTTACTACTTGAGTATAGATAAAAGTATCTTGTTCGGGAAATATTTTATATACTGCCATTTTATCTTGTTATTACTCTTCCTTTTATATCTGCATTAGGAAACTTTACTTCAAATATACATGGATCATACGAAGGGTATACTATACTATTTCTAGTTGCACCTTCGATATCATATCCATATTGTGAATAGTTACCGCCATTTAGATTTACAATTTCTATATTCTGTACTGTTTGTACTCCTTTTATTTTATCTAATATAAGATATAATTCTGATATATTAATAGTTTGGTTAATATTTCTTTTATCAATATTAAAATAATCTTGTAATGCTAAGTTACAATTTAATAAAACATCTCGACCTGCAAAATTAGGTCTTACTATAATATCGTAATTTATTCCTATATTAACAACAAAAGCATCCTTAAAGTTTAAACTATCAGATATCATCATGTATTCAGCTAGATAGGTTTTAAGATTAGATTTTAAGGTTGATGTTGCTGTTGTTAATTTTTTATCGTTGTCATATGCTAATACGTAAAGTGAAAGAGCTAGTGGATTATTATCTACTATTGCATCTGTTGTATTGGTATTAGTAAGCTCATCTTGAGTAGCATATACTTTAGCCATACTACCAAACTTAGAAGGAAGTGATAAAGCTCTAACAGTGTAATCCTGTAGTGTAACGGCTCTACTTTGTTCATTAAATGATCTAAGTGAGTTTTCTCTTAATTCTTCTACTGAGTCTCCATCTCTACCTCCTGCAGCTGGTCTTTCGTTTGTAAAGGATAGAGAAGCTAGTGTTCCTCGAGTAGGTACTATAGAGTTCTTATTAGTAATAGTTCCTGCAGGTACGTTAGAGCTTGCTCCTCCTCCTACTAGGTATTTAACAGTAACTCCTTCATTTAAGGCTACACCGTAGGCTTTACTATAAGTGAAGTTAGAAGGATCATAAGCATAGTCTATTCTATTTATACCCTGGTTAGTACCACTACCTACATTAGTAGGATCAGGTAAAATAACTGAGTCATCGCTATCTGATGTTCCGGCTCCAAATTGAAGATCTAAATTACCGTTAGATCTGAATCTAGCTACAAATCTTTTAGGTACTTTTTTAAGAGATAAAACATAAGGAACGTTATTAGAATCAGAGCTGCTATTTGATACATCGTCAAAGATTGTATCTTGTCCTAGGAAAGGAACTTCAAAATAACTATCACCGGTACTACTACCTGTTACTTCTAATACCTGAACAATATTATCATCAGATATAGTTAATGTTTTAAATTTTTCTGCATTACTTACAGAAAACGTTTTACTTTTTACTTTACCAGAAAATGCTTTTACTGTTTTAGTTAGTTTAAAGGTTGCAGGATTATTGCTTCCATCTAAAGTAGCTATTTCAACTATAGTAGGGTTATAAGAACTACTAAATTGAAAATCTACTGGATCTGGTATAATAAAATTAGTAGCTGATGCGTCTGATGCTTTAATTACTGAATTAGCTGGTAATGCTGCTGCTGCAGTCCAAGTAGGTAAGTATGATCCATTAGCATTTACTGTTTGGGTTATAGTTATATCTACTTCAGATACTCCAGTTACCTTTGGAGTATATCCCATCATATATGCTAAATTAAAAAGGTTTTTAGGATCTTTTGCATAAGTTAAAAAGGTCTCTTGTAATTGTGTATCTTGGTAGAATGATAGTACATCTCCAACGTACGATGCCATTTCAATAAACATCATACCAGGAGAGGTAGCATCAAAGTCGTTATAAGTATCAGGAAAGTAGCTTTTAGCATACTCTACAAGTTGAGACCTAAAGTCATCAAAATTCTTATTAATATATTTTACTATTCTTTCTTGTGCCATTACTTGTTAAAATTTATTACTACTTCATCAGATATATTAGAATCAGCTATTGCGTATCTCATACTAAAGACTATAGTATTTGTATCAGTTTCTGGTATTAACTCTAAGTTTGTAACCTGTACTCTAGGAAAGAACTTTTCTAAATCGTCTAAGATATTTATTCTAATTTCATCTAGTGTTGATTCATCTATATTACTAAATAGTAAGTTTCTTAATCCTGCTCCGAAAGAAGGGTTAAAATAACGTTCACCTTTTGCAGTTAAAAAATAATTAATTAAATTAGACTTAATTGCATCTTTAGTTTCAAAAGTAGTATTGAATACTGCATTACCTGAAAATGGTAAAGATACTCCAACTCCTTTGCTAGGAGTTAAATCTAACGGATTAATTTTTTTTATCTCGAACGCCATAATTATATACTTCCCCCTCTTTGTTTATCTTTTTTTACAGAAGCATCAAATACTGCTTTTGCATTTTTTACAAAATCTAACTTGCTTATATCTATACCGGCTTTAGGTCCTGAGTTTTCAGTCATTCCCATATTAGCTGCCATACCACTTGCAAAATTAGGTTTTCTAACCATAGAAGAGTCTGAAGATACTACATTGTTGTAATCTTCACCTGTCATTGATTGTTTAGTTTGCTGGAGCATTTCTTCTAAAGGAATAGTTCCAGGGTTAAGAGGGCCAGTAGACCAGGTTCTCTTTATATCTTTTTGAGTTATTGGTCTGTAGGAATTACCTACACCAGTCTTATTCGGAGTACTAGCAAATTTTACTGCTTCGTTGAGCATATCCTGTAACTCTTCTTTAACTGCTTTCTTTACTTCTTCTCTTATAAGTTTTCTAAGTTCATTAGTCTTCATATTAATAAATAGTTAAGTTATGGAAGTTGGTTGTCAATTCTTAATTTTAATTCGTCAATCAGTACTTGAGGGTCGCTAGCAAAAGAAGATTCTCCTTTTAAAACTACTATTCCCCTAAAGTCTTTAGCTATTGCAATCCTTTTTGGAGCTATAGCTGGAGCTTTAACATCTTGTATTACCTCTATGTTATAAACTCTACCGTTTTGACCTGTGTATGAGGTAGGTTCTAAATTACCTTTCCTTGGTACATTTAGTCCTTCAAGTATCTTATCTCTATCGTCTTGTGAAAGATCTGGGTTCTCAGCACATCTCTGTAGAAGTCTGTCAATAGTATCTAGTCTTTGCTTTATTGGACTAAAAATAGTATTACTATCTTCTATTAATAGTTTGATTGCTTTTTGATCATCTTCTAACACTTCAACCATCTTTCTAGTCCACACTAGTAAACTTGATAGAGTTTGTATCTTTCCTGTTTTTACTGCTATTATTAACCCTCCAGCAGGACCTGGTGGTGTACCTATTGCTGATGGTACTGGTAGGTGAGATAGTATTTGTACTGCTGCTTTACCTCCTTTGATAGGTTTATCTAATTTTTTAGGTATCTGTGCAAACTTATCTATTCTGCTATCTACCTTTGTCATTACTTTTCTGATATTATTGACTGTTTTGCTCAACTGGTTAAGTACAGCAGGTGGAGGGCACTTATCTCTCAACGCATTAATTATTTCGTTAACCTTTCTAGTAGCATATACTATAGCATAAGATTCTAATCTTCCTAAGGCCATAGCTACTATACCTGATAAGTTACTTCTAAATTCTTTTAATAGTCCGTGTGGCATTATTCAGTAAATGTTTTTTTAGATTTTAACTCAGACTTACCACTAGGGTTAATTCTTCTTTTGAGCTGTCTTATCATTCCTCTAAGTTTAGGAGCTTCTTTCATTAGAGAGGTTACAGGCTTTCCTCCTGCTTGTGCTCTAGACATTGCTCTACTAACACCCTTTAAGGCGTTAAATAAGTCGTCTAATAAATATTCTAGGCTATCACCTAATATTACAGGTTGTGATGCATATAGTCTAGCTTTCTCTCCTAAAAATATTTTCTTAGCATCAAATGCAATATACTTATCTCCATCAAGACTAATGTCTTTAGCTGTTACTCCAAAGGATTCTTTTGCAGAAAATAGTATATCTTCATCTTTACTATTAAAATAAAGTCTACCGCTATTAAGTATTACCTGTTTACCTTTATATTTACTTGCGTCTATAGGTTCAATATCAGCTGCTTTATACTTATTCCTTGATTGTTCTAAAGGTACCGTATGGTCTGAGGTGATAAATATAGTTGAGTCGTCTTTATTAATATCTTCTACGGTAAAGTCGTTGCCGCCAGTTTCAAGCACTTGTCCGTTAGATATTATAATAAAAGGCTTTCCTTTGTTATCGTCTTTAGTATATATATTCTTAGGGTGCTTTTCTCCTCCGAACCTTATAGTTTGCCCTGATCTACCTTCTAGTATTACATCTCCATAAAAAGGCTGTAAAGGTGATACTCTTTGCTCGTCAACGCTATACCCTAATTCTAAATCGTCACCAGCAGGAAAAGCGTTATGGTTAGGGTTGTTCCAGATAGAAACTATCCTCGTATAGTAGGCTGATTTATCTCTATCAGTTAATATACTACTAGGTGCTGATGTGATTAATACTATTTCATCATTCAGAGGGTATCTCCTTACTGAGCTATCAAGGGGTTTTGCAAAAGGTAAGTCTCTCAAATCCTTTTTTTCGTAATCTACTCCTATAGGTATATAGAATATACATCCTATAGAGTCTTGTTTACCATAATCTGGGTACATCTCATCTGATTCATCTAGAACTACGTGAGCAACTCTAGCTGCAAATGTACCCTGTAGAGATGTTTCTTCTGGTAATAAGTAATTTGGAGAAAACATATTTATTCTTCGTTACCTTCTTCTGTGGTTCCTACGTCTTTAACTTCTTCTTGTGCTTCTTGAGACTCTTCTAACAAATCCTGTAGTTCGGAGAAGTCGAATTCTCCTGTCTCTCCCTTAGAAGCTGCTATTTCTAACCTTTGTATTACAGTAGCTAATTTGATAAGGTGTTCATCATTTTTAACACCTATCTCCATGTACTCTTTAATCATTGGTACTAGTAAAGTAGCATCACCTATATTCTCAATTAAAGGTTTCAATTCAGCTATAAGTCCTTTTACTTGTGATTTAGTCTCTTTTGAATTATCGTATATTTCACCGAAGAGGTCAGATAAGGTTTTGCCCTTAAATATTTCTTTATCTAAACTCATAATGTTTTATATATAAATAGACTTATTGAGACTTATTAGTTAATAATCCTAAATCATAACTTTTTTGATACTTTTCTTTAAACTTACCTTTTAGTACGTTTATTACCTTAGTTAGGTTGGGTGTATCGCAATCTGTCATCTCTCTTATGTATATATAAAGAGCTTTTTTCTTAAAAATATCTAAATCGTGTCTAGTTTTAAAAATAGTTAAAACAGCATCTGCTATTTTCTTATCTTGATCTTTAACAAATAAGTCATCTATTATAAGATAGGTTTCATCGACCCATATATCTATAAAATCACTTAGAGATTTTGCATAACTGTGGTCTACAGCATACGCTTGTTTATAGGAATCCTCCATATCAGCGAATTGACCTATTTGTTTTAACTTTTTGTAGTTTTTGTTATTGTAATTTATTAACCATCTCTTAACTATAGTCCCGAAATAAGAGTAAGCTTTAGCTCCATTAGTTGGATCAAACTTCATTATCTTCTCTTCGTATAGTACTGAAACTATTTCATGTTTTAAGTCTTCTATTTTATCTACATCCGTATAATAGAACTTAAAAGTATGAATTATGTTTTCTGCTAGCTTATAAAATGGGTAATAAATGTGTTCTGTAAAGATCTTACTTCTGTAGTCCTGATCTTCTGATTCGTTAAACCTTACAATGTACTCTTCTGTTTCTTTTGTAAAGTAATTAGCTTTCGCTCTCTTCCTTGCCATAGTTATTTGGGAGCATGTACCTATTCAATTCGTCCTGTACTGCTTTCATTTGGTTAAAAAATTCACCAACTTCATCATCTGATTGAAAGACCCCCTTTTCGTCGAGATTCTGTAAGTGTTTGTTAGACTCCCCTATGATATTAGATATATTCTGAAGATATTGTGTTTGATCTACTGTAACATCTTCGTATTTTTCCACTTTTACCATGAGGTTTCTAATAATATACACTAAAGTTCCCGAAATGGCAACTAAAAAACCGATTATTATGTATAAAGTTATATTCATTATAGTTTATTTAGCATGTTTTTAAGTCCTTGCGAGGAATTCACCCGTTTACCTGTAGAGGACTTAGTTTTTTTTGTTTTCGGTGAGGTATCACCTCCGTCTGAAAGCCATTTATCGTATTCTACCTTAGAGGCTAAGAAATCAGCCGTATGAAGTACAAAGACTATGTTAGTTTTCATCCTGGATGATGGTACGTTACTAAAGAAGTAAGCTTCATTAGCTTTATCGAACACACCATCGTGTAGTCTGATACCTAAGAACTCGTTTTTAGATACTTTGATACCAAATTTTTGTAATATGAACAGCGATCTGTCTGGGATAAGCATAAACCCAAGGTCTGGATTATATGTATACATTTCATGTAGCTTATCCTGTCTCCACTTATCGGTCTGAGGTATATAGTTTTCTTTATCTCCGTCACCTATCTTACCGAGGTCATGAAATAAAGCAGCAAATACCAATTCTTCTTCTGTAAAGTCTATAGTACCTCCCATTTCTTTAAATAGTCTCATCTGTTTAATACTAAACTCAACTACTCTATTAACATGGTCGATATAACCTCCGGCAAAAGCATTATGATGCCATGATTTACCACTAGCAGGTGCCATAATATAGGCTTCGCCTAAGTGTTCTATAAGTTTTTTACAAGATTCTTTACGATCACCTAAATAAGTATCTATAATTTTAAGATGTTTATCGTAATTCGAATGGATTTTCTCCGCTTTCAATGACATATTAGATTAATTATTTGTTAAATTATTAAATTATTCTTATATTATTACTATAATTAAGTATTTATTTATATTTAATTCTTAATATATAATTAAGATAATGATTTTTTTTCAAAAGATCAACTATTCCACAATAAATTTTTCAAAATAATGGTCTTTTACTACGGAATTACCAACTCCCTCCCAATATACTTCCATATAAAGTGTAATAGTATCGTTTTGAGCCATCGGAGGAATAGGTCCAACTATCCTTTTTGACCTTAAACGACTATGATCGTCGGAAAAATAAATACTAGTACCTTGAACTATATTAACTTTTATACCTGCAAACTGGTTTAGAATGATATCATACGAAGAATTAGGTAGTAAATTGCCGTTATAGTCGTAAGGTCCTTGAAAAGGGTTGTAGTTATTTACGGTTACCATTAGAGAATCTCCAATAGTCCAATGTGTATCGCTATCAAATCTAGCTTCTACCGGCTGTACTCCGTTATATTCGTATTGAGGCAATACCTTATCTGCATAAACATCTACTTGAAACCAAGGAAGATACTCTCCATCAAAATCTAAATCAATATGATAATACCCGTTATCGTCTAAATAACCCGGTAATACCATCTCTGCATCACAATCTCCGTCAATACAAGGGGAGGATGGGAGGTCATCGACAGTACAACTTAAAAATAGCACCGCGCTCGCCGCGCAAAACGCGCAAAGTTGCCACGAAATTTTATCTAGTAGTTTAATCATATTTTATATTATCATTTAGTTCATATTCTAAAGCAGCTCTATTATAGAAAGCCTCCTCAGTATGTTTTTGATTAGCTATCTCCGATACCATTACGCTTATAGGGTAGCCTTTCTTTATATTCATAATAAAAGAATACTTGCCCGTAACGGATAGATTCCAGTCTGAAGAGTCCATAGAGTATCTATCTATGTTAATATCTTCGAATTTATGGGATATAAAATCGTATAACTGGGATTGAATGTGCTGAGGTACTATCATGACTTTGGTTAGACTATGTTAAGTAAATACAACGGAAAGTTATAAGTAGTTTTATTACTCATCATATCAAAGCTATAAGCCTTCATTTGAGTATTACCTATCTTATCTATATTCATTTGACCCCCTATATAGCTTCTTCCATCACGTATAACGTAATCTATCTCATCTTTAAAGCTATTATACGCCCTTATAGTAAATACTCTGGGTTTTTTATCTCTATCTACTCCATAGGTAATTTCAAACTCGTCTCCGGGCTTTAGAGATTTAATTGTTTTTAGAATCTTCTTAGATTGCTTTACTTTTTCTTGATAATTCATATAACCGTTTTTAAATATACCATAATATAAGAAGAATTTAGCAGGATTCCAACTATTTCCCCTTTTATTTATCAAGATACTTGAACCACCTGTTCATAATGAACCAAAAAATGGTCATTATTAGTACCACCTTTATTAAAATCATAGATTTTTATATTAAATTATCCGGTAGTATAACTTTTGGATCGTCGTATATAAGATCTATGTACTTTTTTATTATCGCACACCTCTCATAGTACTCAATACCCTCAAAATAAGATAGTAACTCGTTTAGTAGAACGTTTACCTTGACTATATCGTAGTTTTCCGTGATAGTATACTTAGTTTCGAACTTATTTACGTCAATTCTACACAAATAACTAAATAATTTAGAAAAATACTTGAATTTTACGTCTTCTCTTACGTCCTGGTAGTGTTTTTTGTGGTTTTTTAGGTATAATTTGTCAAGAAGCTTGTAATTTTCCACTCCTCTTACAACCATACTCATTAAAACGTAAGGATTCTGTAGTACATCTGCTACATTATGCTCTTCATAGACTTCTTCATCACCTACTTCGAAGAGATTAAACAGAGATTGTGGATCTATAGGTTTCATTTCCTATAAATAGAATATTTATATGTATAATTAAAGTTTATATGAAAAAGATAGTAAGTTTTGGATGCTCTTTTACCAGTAAGAGTCATAATAACGAGAATTTAAAGAGGAGAAACAGGATAGCTATTAAAGAAGAGACATGTTACACCTCTGAAGCAGCTAATATTCTTAATATTCCTTATGAAAATCATGCAATAGGCGGTACCGGAATAAGATCGGCTATCTTTAAAATGCTTTATTACATTAAAAACAATCCTATCGACGATATTTACCCTGTGATAGGTATAAGCTTCTTTTCTAGATTCGATTTTATTAAACCATATGAATCATCGGAAGACTACCCAACTAATATGGAAAACTATGAACCAATACCTCAAGACGGTATACCTCCACCTTTTAAAGTTAGACCCTATACGCATTTTTCAACTATTTTTCCTGCAGAAGAATATGTTAAATACTATGATGCAAAATCTTCTGAGTTTGAATTACTAACATTAATTGAAATGGCCGGCTTATATCTAACTAAAAAGAACATACCTCATGTGTTTATCAATACTTGCAATAAATACTATAAGACTAGAGATATAGTTAACACGTTAATATTACCTGGTAACCAAGAAGACTGGAGAAAGTACATAGAATCTTATGATGATAACTACCGTTATGAACATCCTAACTTTGATGATCATGTTAGATTAGGTAAATTATTAGCAGATCATATAAAACCCCATATATAGAAAAATTTTTGGAAAAAAAATCCTGGTATTTAGTAGGATCTTACCAAAAAAGTTCTTATATTAAAGGTATAAATAAAAATAAAGGTTATGGATGATTTTAGAATTACTGGATTAGGAGATGGATTCCTAATTGGTGTCACTTACTTTCCTAAAGGAGATAGAGAACAAGGCTTCGAAGACGAAGATTGGACTGAACTAAATATATTCTTAGGTATAGTTAAATTAACTTGGAGATTTTTCTAAGTTTAACATCAGAGTCACTAACATTAGCATAGATAGCACAATAAGTACTACGATAGATAACACTATAAGGGTTGTTAAATAATATTAGTATATATAAATATATAAATATATATAACCTATATCACTAAAAATCGTAAGAAATATACGGATAGGTTTGGGCAGAGCAATATAGTAACGTACGTATAAGGGAACTATACTGTCAGTGTTATATCAAGGTGATGTCAGACGGCCATAAGGGTGACCGTAATAGGCTTTTACTTTTCCGTATATAGATGATAAATTACTCCTACTATAAGAAGCCCGCCTGATATAATGATTGTATGTAGAGGATACTTTAGTACTAGATATAGACCATGTACTGATATATCAATTAATAACATTAGTAAGGCCGTACCTACTATAAGTACTGAGGTAATAATAAGATACCATAGGCCTTTATTAAAGAACTCTTTCATAATATAACCTTTTAATACTTAAATATACGAAATATATCTCATATATCCAACTATTCTTTAGGTTATTTCCCGGCCGGTACATCGATTCGATCTATCGATATCGACTATATAGAGAAAAAAAAGGGTAGGGAGGTACACGCCCCTGTTATATTCTTTGTGTATTCTATACGATCATACCGGTTTATTCTATATAACATTATATATCTTTATATGATTATATGTGTATATCTATATATGAATATATACACTTAACGTTTATAATAGGCTTCATTGTAAGTATAGTTAATATTCCTTTATCTAATATATCTAAGAGGTTCTCTCTCCTATTATCTAGTATAAGACGATATAGAGTATTGACCAAAGTCTACTATACCTCAGCCTTTATTTATTCCATATAACTCTTTACAGTCCTTAACCCACTATAATGGCATACATTAGTGGTATCATTAGGTAGGTTGGTAGAAAATGCGCGTGGCGACCTTCGGTCGAGAGAGGAGAAAACGCCCCCCTCACTCTCCCTCAACCTCTCCATATCAAAGCCCCACCCCTCAAGTCTTTGTTCTATTGATAGTTTATTCATAACCTTTTTATTTAGATTTTTTAACATTACCTTTTTTAGTAATTCGTAATTTTCCTTGATTAACTCCTACAAGAGCATTATATGCGAATCTAAAATAGTTAAATTTACTTCTTATCCAATTAATCATAACTTATTTATTTAGTTAAAGTATAAATTTTATGTTTATCTTTCCACTTCTTTTTAAAGTCTTTTCCTACTCCTAAGTCTACTATTGTAGCTCCTTTAGGTATAGCTCTAGATTTATTATCTAAGACTTTATCTATTAAAGTATTTTTAAAGATCTTCATAAACTTCTTTGCATTGGCTCTATCTGAGATCTTATATACCGCTACTATGTCTGGATACTTTATCATCCTCTTTGTTTATTTAATTCTTCTCTCTCTTTGATTCTCTCTTCCGTCATTAACACCTTACGAGTCCCTTTAGGATAATATACAGGAGTATTAGTAGCCCACATATAGACAGGACCATCATAATCATATGTAGTCATTGGAACTTGTACATCTTTATGCTTTGTATAATCTGGAAGAGTTATTCTTCTAGGACCATCAAACGATCTAAAGTCTCTACTTGTAACTCTATACCATTCCTCATCATTCATCTGTACTTCACATACTCCATGAGTAGGAAAGTCATATTCTAATTTACCTGTATCACCTCTTTTTTCTGCTGCCATAACCTTTTTAATTTATTAGTTAACCCAGGCAGGACTCGAACCTGCGACCTCTCTAACCCCTTTGCTTTTCACGATCGTATCTATTACAAGTTTCACATTACGTTTATGATCCACTTCGCGCCGGGTTAAGCCAGAGTGAGCTACCTACTGCTCTACTGGGCAATATTTTTATAGTTACTTACTTAATCCGTAATCACTTACTTTTGTAAATAACCATGCTTGACCAGGTCCTTTTACTGAATCTGGTTTCATAACAATTAGTTGCATTCCTTTAAGATAGAATAATAATCTATATTCATCATCTTCTTTTTGAACATAAATGTATTTTTCTTCAAGTATAAACTTACCTAATGCTACTTCTTTTCCATTTTCTGTTTGAGATATTCTATAAAAGGTATCTACCTCTTCACTATAATTCATATAGAGAATATC
>MDSV01100358.1_pt1 | contig 35420 bp, 33 predicted proteins | sample 810851 | NCBI WGS metagenome assembly MDSV01 (sample SAMN05326640, study PRJNA326480) | marine metagenome | isolation source: seawater | place: Atlantic Ocean: North East | collected 2012 | reverse complement strand
CGCCCCGAGACCCGACTTATGTCTGCGTAGTAGCACATTCTTAAGATCGGTCAAAAGTCTTCTGTCGGCATCATATACCATATTCAAGTGGCCTGCTTTCATAGCGTTCCTTACACGGGCGTTAGAGAGTAGGCCACTTATTTTTTTGACTCTGTTTTTTGGTATGCCTAGCTCTATGAAGTAGTCAATCATTTCTCCATTGTTAGAGCCTTCTGTGTTGTCAAGAATCTCTCTTATGAGGTTGTCTGCGTGTCTTTTCCATCCACCTGATACGGGAGATGTCCTGTTGTTGGTGAATAGAGTGTTCTTATCGACCTTTAGACCCATGATGTAATCCACCATCTGCCTGCGATCTGATACATCCATATTCCTCATATCCTCATCATCTATTGTGACATGGAATCCTTTGTTGCCTGAAAACTCAACCTTGATCTTCTCTGGTGGTATGCCGAAGTCTTTGATCAAGAAGTCATGAATAAGGGTCTTAGTGTGAGTGCACATCTTTTCAAAGAACTCATATCGAGTTCCTTCTATATGCATATCTAAGTCGAATACTAAGTCAGTCTTCATTAGAGTTTTCTTTTTCATATCTAACTCGTTTGGATCCAAGTAATATCCTGTGGAAGCATATACTCCTGCATATGGATATTCGATAAGGAACTTCGATAAGGAATCGATATGCTGAAAGTATACGGGTCTTAGACTTGGACCTCTGAAGTCATTCCATCTTTCAAATGCAATCTCTCTTCTATGGATATCTATTATATCTAGCTTAGACCTAGTATAGTATTCCCTAAGGACTATTACTAGATCTTTAATTGTATAAGCCATATCATCACCTTCAGTATGGACTCTGGGAATACTTACTGTTTCTCTTGTGGGATTCCATGTAGTCTAGGATAGCGCCTGCCATGGTTCTTGTGAGTGTTGAATCCCAAGTATTCATGAGTGGAACATCTTGTATAGGCAACTCCCATACATGTGCAAGGAAGTCTCTAGCCCTATGCTCGTGTTCACCGAACTCTTTCTGTATCATATCTCTCGCATACTTAACCTGACCCGGGGAAGCTAGTGATTCTTCGGGTGGTGCTGGTGTAAAATCTCTAGCCATAGAAAAGCCTTCTAACTGCTCTTCGTTGGTCTGATCTTCCCTTACTGGGGTAGCGGTAATCAAGGAATCTGATTTGTGTTCCTTGATGGGAGTCTTTTCGACTCTGATCTTAACGCCTTCTTTCTCTATCTCACAGATGTGAACATTGTCCATATCTGCTATCATTCCTATCATCTCTAGTATTGTCTGTTCGTCCATATTTATCTCTCCAATGCGTATTCAACTTGCTTCATCTTTCTAACACCGCTAGCTGGAGCCTCGCAAAGTGCGTCCAGTATAGCCTTCAATTCTGCTAATGTCAGAGAGTACTCATCTCCATTGGCTTCTTTGAATGCGCTATGTATGTATATGATATCCAGCGACTTGAAATCCTCGCCTTTGTCATTCATTAGTGCGGTGAACTCTGTTCTGACCCATCTTCGTATATCTTCTGACGGTATACTTATCTTACTGTATTTTCCCATTTTAATCACTCCATTTCAATGTATGAGTATGTTCCATCTCCTCTGCTGTCTAAGTGTGGCATGCTGTTTGCCATCTTCATAAGTCGTGCTTTTACTTCTGTGTCCTGAGGGGACTTACCACTCATGTTGTCGGCATTCCATCTCTTGATGAGTTCAAGGTGAGCCTCAGAATCTGAGGGGTATCCTTTCAATCCACCTGAGGTAATTGCCTCCAAAGATCTCTCCTTGAGGAACTCTAAGAGGAACGACTCAATATACTTACTGCGTGTTCTGTCGGCTTCGTTCTGTCCACCATCGATGACACCGGGATCTCTTTCTTGAAGAGAGTTGGCAAGAATGCTCTCAGCGTACTTCACATGCTCTAGAGTCGCTCGGCTCGTCATATCGAATCTGGCTACTGCCATTGTAAGTCTCATGATTGACGCAACTGATCTGTGCGATCTTAGATCGTCATCGCCTGTTGCACTGTCTCTCTTAGAGGCGTGATTTTTAGCGATATACTTAGCTGCCTCCTTTGTGATCTTCACTTCTTGCTCCCTAGCGACTGCCAGATACTTCTGTATGAAAGATAGCGGGACTCGGGATTGCCTGATCTTGACGGCCTCGTCATCATCTTCTGTTGCATCGAATAGCATACTTAGAGCGATCTTTTCGTCGTTCTCAACATCTGCTTCGTCTTCCATGATAAGAATGACATCGAATCTTTGCAGTTGGGTGTGATCGAAGCCTATCTGATTGGCGTATGGTGTATCTATGCCCTTCTGGAACTTCTTTCTGTTGGAATCCTTACCTGCAGGATTAGCGCCTGCTAGGACAGAACATGGTGTGGGTATCGTTCCTTTGATGATCTTGGTGACTGGAACTTCTCCTGTCTCTAGTGCAGTATTGAAGTCGCCTAGATCTCCCTTGTAAAGATTCAATTCATCAACGGAACATGTTCCTGCTGCTGCGGTTAAGCCTAGTGCACCGGGGACAAGAGCCCACTGTGACTTACCTGTGTACATATCTTCGACTCTATCGCAACCGCCAGTCAGTCCTGCTGCTGTGGTTGTTGAGGCATCTATGTATCTGCTGCCGGGGTTGAGTTGTGTTGATGCTAGCAGGAACTTCGTCTTTGCAGTGCCGGGGTCGCCTACTAGTAGTATGTGAATACCCCTTCTGTGTCCAAACTTACTACCAGAAGCTGCTGTGCAATTCTGTAGCATGATTGTCTTTTTGATGTCTTCGGATGAGTGAATGTGCCCTGTCCAGCTGTCTATTAGAGTCTGCATGCGCTCTTCCATAGAAGCAGAATCAACGAAGTTAGCTACTTCCTCACGATCTGCTTCTGATAGCGACACATCTGTGTCTTGTGATGATGTCTCTGTAATTGACTTTCCTGCTACGAACTGTGTGCATACAAGATTGTTCTTAGAGAGTGCCTCTAAGCTTACGATCCCTGTCACTTCGACGGTGGATCCGGGTTGAACCTTGTTAACCAATGTTCCTCTTGTCTCGACCATGATGGACTTTGACTCGCCATCTAGAACTTCTTCTTGGAGAACTATACGCTGAAGCGCCTCTGTCCTAGACTCGCTAGAATCTAGTTTAGTAAATTGCTTGCCTCCACATACATCACACTGATGTGGTTTCATCAACTGGTTTTCTTCGTCGTTTTGCTCAACGAGAACTACTGTGCCGCATATCTCATCGTATTCTGTGGTGGTGATGCATCTAAATGCTACATGTGATAGGATCGCTCTTACATCGCCTCTTTCGACAACCTGTCCTCGTATCTTCACTAGTTTTCCTACATCGGATGCGTATGAAACTTGTGTGAAGTCTCTTTCAGTGTGGCATGGTGCGTTGACTACATACCACTCTGGCTTGACTGTGTGGAATCTAGATAGTTCTCTAATATGCGGGTCTGCTATATCGAGGAACTCCTTCTGATACTTTTGTAGCATGAAAAGTGCGGTCTTAGGCGTTGTGATCAGGTGTTGGCCTAGTCTGTTGTATGCTTGTCTAAAGTCGGCGTAATCGGAGAACCCTAGACCAGAAGATTCTATGGCTTGAGGTAGCGATACTGTAATACCTTCTTCTTGGGTTCTGGGTAGTATCAATTCTGAAAGTATCGCCTCAACATCTAGATAGCAGATAGGCATCAGTGGCGACTGTGCCTCTCTAACCTGCTTTCTTAGTGACGAAGCATATAGTGTCCTGTGATTGTTGTCGGTGAAACCTTCTAGGTTCAGTAGCCTAGACTTACCTGCGTCACAGTAGTCGTCAATAATGTCTGCCCTAGACTCTGCATCTAGCTGAGTGTCGCTCATCAGAACTTGTCCTGAGTGCCACGCTAAGTAAGCGAGGACTGATTGCTTTACCTCCCTGTCGTGCTCGTCGATTGCTATCAAAACTTGTGCTTGTTCAGATATGGGTATATCCATTGGGTCTTCTAGTGTAGTCATTGTTTAGCCTCCTTGACAAAGAGCATTGCTCTTATGTTCCTATATCCATGCTCTTTCATCTCTGGTATGAGATGCTCTCTGATTGTTGGTCTGTTGTCTGCTTTCTTGAAGCATGGGTATGTCTCAGTCTGTGAGACTAGTATGCTGTGAATATCTAGTTGAGGGGAAGACATGTCTAACTCCCTAACTAGGTGCCTAATCATTCCGATTGAAATGCGACGGAATGGTGGCTTTTCGACTAAGTGTTCGGCGTTGCAGTCTTTAGTGTAGTAGTGTTTTACCCTACCAACCTTTGTAGTCAGTAGTTCTAAGTCGATGTGCTTTAATACGCACTTCTCAAACTCAGACGAACTTAACTTCTTATCTAAGTATCCTTGATTGTAAGCCACTGGTGCTGTGATCCACTTATGTTCATTTAGGTGTTGTATAACCTTAGGGACTGCAGATCTGTGACTAATGTGTGTTCTTTGCTTGCCGTTTAGTCGAGAAATAAGTCTCGCTCTGTCAATAGCCGATAGGCCATTGATATCTGCGAGTATCTTCTCGATTCGATCGTCCATGTCTATCACTCACTCTTTGGATAGATAACTCATTGACTTGTTCATAGCCCATAGGACTGCTTTCGATGCTGATACATCGAAACCTAGCTCTTTGCTTAGTATTTCTCTAAAGGTATCGAATGCAATAGCATCGCCTCCTCTTAGGTCTATTGACACTCTCATATTGGTCGGTTCTTCCGTCTTACTCATTCTATTCTCTCCGGGGAATACAACTCAGCTGCAGGCAGACTATAAGCATAACGGAAAATTACGGCAAAATGCCGAAGATTACCAAAAAAGATAGGACTGATGACTTAAGTACCCTAGGCGCCCTCAACCGAGTGATGGAAACTGATACGAGTGTCACTCGCTGTACTGAATGCGGTTCTAGGGATTTGGTGATCGATGAAACTAGAGGCGAAAAGATTTGCTCGGACTGTGGATTGGTTCTGGAAGATTTCGCTATCGACCATGGAGCTGAATGGCGGGTCTTTAGTACAGAACAGGGAGACAAGCTCTCTCGCACGGGTGCGCCCGCTAATACTATGATCCATGACAAAGGACTGTCGACAGACATTGATTGGCAGAACAAGGACTACTCGGGTAAGGCAATTAAGAGTGGGACTAGAAGTCAGTTTTACAGAATGCGTAAGTGGCAAAAGCGAGCAAGAACAAATAGCAGTAAGGAGAGAAACCTACAAGTTGCGCTATCAGAGATGGATAAGGTTGGTAGTGCACTAGGCTTTGGTAAGAGTGCTAAGGAGTATGCAGGCAACATCTATCGTAAAGCATTGGAACAGAATATGCTCCGTGGCAGAAGTATAGACGCTATGGTTGCAGCATGCCTACATGTTGCTAATCAAGAACTTAGGCTAGCGAGAACCTTGGATGATATCGCTAGGGCATCAAGGCTGGGAACTAAAGAGATCAGCAGAACACATCGCATGATCAAGCGTGAACTTAAGCTAAGGACTAAACTAGTAAAACCTGAGGATTATGTCGGAAGGTTTTGTAGCCTGTTGGGGCATGAACCCAAAGTTGTGTCTAAGACAATGGAGATCATCGAGAAGGCAACTGCTAAGGAGATGGTGTATGGTAAGTCACCATCTGGTGTTGCTGCTGCCTCTATCTATATCGCAGGGGTATTGTGCGATAGGAGAAGAACTCAGCGTGACATAGCACATGTTTCAAGTGTGACTGAAGTGACAATCAGGAATAGGTACAAAGAACTCGTGAAAGGATTGGGGCTAGAAGGATTCGAAGTTTGACCCAACATGGAAAAACCCCATGTTTCCAACTTTAAGGTGTGAAAAAGTGCCTACAGTATATAAACTTATGACGATTTCCAAGTTTTTCCAGTTTCGTTGAAGTTGGAAAAAGTGCATGTTTCCACCTTTGTTAAAGTTGGAAAAGTTAAAGTTTCCAAGTTAACTTCCATTCAGTACAGCGTTTAGTTGCTTTGACTTACACCTATGTTTAATGAATGTGGAAAGATGGGGAGTTTCCAAGTTCGCAGTTTAGCAGTGCCATCTTTAGGATGTGTGTAAAGAAGATCTTGATGAATAAAGTTGGAAACCATAGGGATTTCCAAGTAAGTATAAGTAGTATAAGTGAAGAAGAATAGAAAGTGTTAATACGAGAGAGTTAGTTAGAGAGTTAAGAGTCACTCTTCTTCAGAAATTGAAAGTAGGTCAACTATTACATCATGCCCGATTAGAACTGGATGAGACATTTTAGATCTATCAGCATATGTCGTCACCATGAGAAACTTAACGCCCTCGATAGTGACCGGACCCTTTCCATATTCCCTTACCTTCTTACCATTAGCACTCTTGATAGTCTTCTCACCATCAATATCCCATCCAAGTGCTTCTGCAAGCATCTCATCAATACTAGATTTATCTGCACCAGTATCGATTCGTGCCTCAACAATTATTGGTGCCCACTTGTCGCTGGCCTGATGCAACTTGACTGTGACAGTCCTATCACGAAGAAGTCTTTTCGCTAAGGTATCGCTCGTACTCTGCATCTCCATCATCTCCCTTGTGGTATAATCTTCGGAACTTGTCGATTACATGCTCACTTATAGAATCATCATCGGCGAGTATCTTCTTGACTTCTCTTTTGATCTTCGGTGTAATCTCCAACGATTTGGGATAGACCTTGGCAATGACTTGGTTATTCATAATAGCGCCATGCGCCTCGATGTAAGTGTCGATCAGACCGACTAGTTCACAAGCTATGACTTCTTCGCCCATACCATCCCACCAGTAAGAAGAGGGCTCTTTCTCCTCTTCGGAAGACTGGGATGCCACTTCTAAGCCGACAGGCTGGACTTTTTCTGGTTCCGGCTCAGATTTTTTGACAGGTAGGGGTGCAGTAAAACCGCTCTCAACGATAGTGACTTCTTCTATTTCACTGATAGGGACGAGCTCTTCTTCCTCGATTTGAATGCCAGCTTCTTGAGGATCCATGAATGAATATACATTGAACTCATCGATTTTATCCGAAGTCATTTCAACATTCTTCCTAATCCCAGATATGCGATCTTCTAGATACACTGCTTGCATAGAGACATCACTGACGGAGTTCTTTAGGGTATCAATAGTCCCCTCAATCCCTTGGATCTTACTATTCAAATCATTCTGTATTCGTTGTAGTGCAGTGCCTGTTTCGATAGATAGATCCCTTATCAGGATCTTTAGTTGTTCAATTTCTGACTTCAAACTAGAAGGCAATAACATGCTGTTGCCAAGCCTAGACCAAGGACTACTCTCGTCGCTCATGCTACCTCATACTTTCGTCCACACCTTAAGAGAAACGGTTATGCCAAAGTACAGACTCGCCTTAGTCATGGGCGTCAAGTTGATCGGACTTCCGTGGTCGAAAGCAACCAAGAAAGCTATATTGCTTTTGAATGACGCAGGTATCGGGCATGATTTCATTAATTTAGAAGAGACCAACTCTAGAAAAATGGAGATGATGGTCGCATTAACAGGGCGCACTGAGATACCGCAGATGTTTGTTGATGGGGTGAGCTATGTTGGGAATGAACAGATTTCCGGATATATTAGGTCCGGACTTTGAGTGCAGGGCAGAGATCCCACAGGATCCTTGTCCAGCGACACAGATGCCGGGGCCCGTATTAGACGAAGATACAGGGGAGCATGTATGTCCGTACTGCAGAAGGGTACTAAATCGAGCAACGGCAGATGAAACAGAGTTCTTCGACGATGATGAGGATGATAGTGACCTGCAAGAAGATGGATCTGTGTTCGTAGCAGAAGGCGACAGAGTAATCGAACAGACTGCAGAACAGGGGCTGATTATTGCCCGTGATGATACACTTACTAAGATGGCCTTTGCCTTAGAAGCAGTCGATAATGAGTTTGCAGTATATTTAGTTGCGAACAAGGATACGATCATACCAACTCTGAGGGAACTAGAGTTAGCGAGAGACCCAGCATTTACAGGAAGGACATTGGCACCCAAACTTTTGGCAGTCGCTTCCTTTGAATTGGGTCGCATACCGAATGATGCAGGAATGATTGCTTTACAGAAGGAGTTCACAGGATTAGGCAAGTCTGTCTTATTGAGACGAATCGATATACTCCGTAAGGTTTTACGCCCAGATAAGGACAACTCTATTACTAGTTCTATTATGTATATAGGTAATGCATTAGATATACCATCTATCATTATAGATAAAGCAGTTGAAGATTATGAGAGATTGAGACCGAAGAATAAGATCAGAGGCAATCAAGCACTCGCCGCAGCTTGGTTGTATATCATAGCAACTAACGCTAATATCAAGATACTCAAGAAAGATCTCTTCGCAGTCCCGGGAGTGCCAAGGAATGCAACGAATCTCGCAATCAAATCATACAAGGACAGCACCCAGAAGATTAAAGGTGAGAATGATAGTGAGAGTAAATCATGAGCGAAGAAGAGAAGGTCTCTTACAAAGAGTTCCGCAAGCTACACAAAGGCCGTAAGCAGAAGGAGATTTCTGAACTATGGGCAGCATACAAAGAAGGTGAGTACACCTTTCAAGCTGAGGAATCCACTGAAGAAACTGTCAGCGAGGTTCCTGTCGAGGAAAAGGAAGATGTCACTGAAGAGCAAGTGGAAGAAGTTCAAGAAGAGCCTGAAGAAGATCCATGCGTAGTATTCAACCGCGCAACAAGAAGAATGATGAGATGGTCTCGTAATTGGAGCGAAGAAGAAAAGGTGAAGGCAAGAGGCATGTTAGCGGAACTAGCAAAGAAGACCATTACCGAAGGCTATACCTGCACGCCAACAGATAACTGGAAGTTATGGGAAGGCCCGACACCTGAGTCATTGCTGATCAACACTACAAGGCAGATAGCATTCGTAATAGATAGAGACTGGTGGAAGAACACCTATGCAGGAGCAGTTCACTATGTCGATAGAAGCCTACTTAGTTCAAATGAATTAATAGCCATCGAGAAGAAGAAATACGGGTTTAGAAAGCGCCTAATCAACAGATACCCACTAGAAGGCACTGAAATTAAACTACCAAAGACCCGCCGAGAGTACCAAAGAAGAAGTGAACTCCATGAGTGATCTCGCAAGTGAAGTAGCAGAACTCAAGGCACAAATGCAACTCTTGCTTAGTTCAGGAGAAGCACCTGTTGAGGTTAGGTCGATCTGGATAGTACATAACCCTAACAAAAGAGCCGTATGGTGTCACAAGACCGACTGCGGTTTGCTAGGTCGTAAAGTCACATACGATGTAGTCAAGGAAGGAACCGAAGAGAACGAAGACGGCGAGTTAGAAAACATCATTATGAAGGGAGTCTCCGAAGAAGAATCCAACACAGAAGATGTTATGCAGAAGGTAAAGCGTGTCGGATCCCCAACCATCAGTCACGATCAGCTAGGCGTTGTGTCCGCCTTTACATCCAAGAAGAAGGCTCTTGACTTCATGGAAGAATACTTTCGTCTCAACCAAAATAATAACCCTGACGACCTCCAATTGACCGAAGTTAAGGTCGTCTCGTGAAGGTGGAAAAATCCATCTTTCCAAGTTCTAAGTTGGAAACATTATACATTTCCAGCATACCCCTTAAGTGCTTAATGCGCATCGCCTAAATTACCGCTCTCCAAGTATGGCTGAGTGGGATAAAAATTAGGTGAATAAATATGGAAATAACAAGCAAAATCCTGTCAGATGTGACTGTACACATGAAGTACGCAAGGTTCCTACCAGAGGAATCTAGAAGAGAGAATTGGAATGAGATCGTGGCACGAAATGAAGCCATGCATATGCGTAAGTATCCCTTCATCAAGAAGGACATTAAATGGGCTTACGATATGGTGAGAGACCGCAAAGTATTGCCATCTATGCGTAGCATGCAGTTCGGAGGCGTAGCAATAGAGATGGCGAATAACCGTATCTATAATTGCGCATACATGCCGATCGATGATATCGCAGCATTCTCAGAAGCCATGTTCCTTCTGCTAGGAGGAACAGGTGTTGGATACTCGGTGCAGAAACACCATGTAGCAAAGCTTCCAACCAGAAAGCATCTTAGCAGGCACACACGGCTAGGCAATGAATACAGAGTAGTCACAAACCACACAGTAGCCGATTCCATCGAAGGCTGGGCTGATGCAGTGAAAGCACTAGTCGAAGCGTACTTAGTCGATGGCAGATCAATAGCATTTGATTACTCTCGTGTAAGACCCAAAGGTTCACCGATCAAAACTAGCGGTGGAAGAGCCCCGGGTCCAGAACCACTCAAGATCTGCCTTGACAATGTCAGAACAATCTTAGAAAGCGTTCACGAAGGCGAACATCTCACACCACTTCAAGTCCATGACATGATGTGCCACATAGCTGATGCGGTACTATCTGGCGGTATTAGAAGAGCAGCAATGATTTCTCTTTTCAGTGAAGACGACAACGACATGCTAACATGCAAGTCAGGTGAATGGTACATCAATAACGGACAAAGAGGCAGAGCAAACAATAGCGTAGTTCTAGATAGAGCCACCGTGACAAGAGAACAATTCGATGAACTATGGGGCGCTGTTAAGGCAAGTGGCTTTGGCGAACCCGGATTTTACTTTACACACAATAAAGAATGGGGTACAAACCCATGCTGTGAGATTGCACTCAACCCGTTCCAATTCTGCAACCTAACTGAAATCAATGCATCAAACATACATTCAGAAGAAGACCTATTAGAAAGAGTCAAAGCAGCCACTTTGATAGGAACACTACAAGCATCTTATACTAACTTCCATTATCTAAGACCAATCTGGAAGAAGACTACAGAAGATGAAGCACTTATCGGTGTGTCAATGACAGGCATTGCTTCGGGTCTCGTAATGAATTATGATCTAAAGATGATGGCAGACGAAGTCAAAGCTGTTAATGCACACTACGCAGATCTACTGATGATCAACCATGCTGCACGAACTACCTGCGTAAAGCCTGCAGGAACAACTTCACTAACACTAGGAACATCATCGGGTATACACGCATGGCATGCACCACACTACATTAGAAGAGTACGAGTAAAGAAAGTCGAACCAATTTACAACTACCTAGCAACATATCACCCAGAACTCGTCGAAGATGATGAGTGGGATAAAGAAGGAGCTATCATCGGTGTTCCACAGAAAGCCCCAGAGACTGCAATCATCAGAACAGAAACCGCATTGGATCTACTAGAGCGTGTTAAACTATTCTCAACCGACTGGGTACAACGAGGACACAGGACAGGAGACAACACACACAATGTTTCTGCAACCATCTCAATCAAAGGCGAAGAGTGGGACGCAGTCAAGGAGTGGATGTGGGATAACAGAGACAGCTACAATGGCCTAAGTGTACTACCTTACGATGGCGGTGGATATGTACAAGCACCTTTCGAGGACTGCACAGAAGAAAAGTACAATGCACTACTTGCACCACTAAAGGATGTCAATCTGGACTTCATTGTTGAAAGCGAAGACAGCACAGATCTCTCTGGTGAGATTGCTTGCGCTGGTGGGGCTTGTGAAGTGGACTTCTCTTATGATGAATCTAAAACTCAACTTCCTCAAGAGAACTAAAGTCGAAGTCGTCATCGTCCTCGTAGTCAATCATGGCTTCGAGACCGCATACTCTTTCGATAGATTGAGCAACTTCCCTTAGACCGATTTGTCTATGCTTATCCGCAGAGAGTGTGGATCTAACAACCTCTCTGACATAGGGATCCATGGCCATCAGATACAAACGCATAACTTCTAGAGCCATTCTGATAACTGCAGTGTGTCTCCACGCTCGCATAGATGGGTTCGGGTCGCCCACCGTTTCTGGATCAAATGGAAGGTTATTCTTTGTTCTTCTGATAAGAACTTCTAGTACAGAGTCAGGAAGATGCCTGAACATTCCTATTTTATGCATAGCACCAATATCTGCAATGGCTTCAATCATGTCAGGATCTATTCTAACCCTTAATCCATCATTCATTCTTTGTAGTTGTGAATCAATATACTTTGACTTCGGAGATTTATCTGTTGTGTGACCTAAGAAAACATCCTTGAGATACATCTCTCTTTTGTGCTGCCGCTTTTCTAACCTCGGCCATGTATCTGGATCATTTACATCAATAGGTTTTCTAGGCCTGCCCCTCGGTTTTGAACCTTCCATATTACACCGGTTAACTACAATGCACATTAAGGCTTAGGGAGATCGTTGTGTCATTAAATAAAATATGCTAACCACCAGCATCCTTTAACTACAGAACGAAATGTGTGAAGTTCATGCAGCAGAAGGTGAACACCCTAGAGCTATTGATTAACGGCGAGATTACAACTTTGGAAAATGTGATGGTTATCAAATCTGATGATGGCCTCTATGTTGAACAGATGGTTGAGATAGGAACAGACCCAGAGGGAAAGACTCTCACACAAAAGCAACTATCTCTCTATACTTGGGAGCGAGTTCTTCGACTTCTATGGTCGGAAGAGACTCTTATCGAGCAAGTAAAGGAAGCAGCTGTTCTTGAAATGCTAGACGGACTAGAAGATCTATTCGATCACTTGTCAGAAGATGAATGGGATGAAACTACAGAAAGTACCCCTGAAGTCGAAGATAAAGATGCACAGGATAGAAGAGACGATCCTAACTACAATCCATACGATAACAAAAAAGGTGATGAGTAATGGTTGACGAAAAAGAGTTTTTCTCTGCAGCGGACAAGGCAGCAGAAGAAGCAACGGCAGAGATAGTGCATCCCGAGCTGATCAAGAAGCTAAAGGATAACAGAGATGAAATGATGCAGATCTATGCCAAGGTCATAATGAATCCATATCTTGCACCGCAATTACTAGATGACACAAAGAGGAACCTAATGAATACCGTCGCAACTCTGATGGAATACGGAGTTCCCGTATCAACCAACCCGAAGGTAAGAACTCCTGACGATGTACTAAAGGAAGGGGCAACAGAATTAGCAGGAATGCTAGGAGCCAAAGTTGTGGCAAGCGCAATGAGAATGAAGAGAAGTTTCCAAGACTCTCTCAGCTCAGCACAACAGAGCGATGAGTTCGAGATATATCAAGATCCCAATGATAAAAGCTATTACTTCATAGATCCAGAAACAGGAGAAGAGGTTGATTGCGACGAATATGGCAATGAATTGGAGGACTAAATATGAGCGAAGAATATTACGATGATGATACAGATGATGAGGGCGACCCGCAATGGAGAACCCTCACACCCAAAGAAAGAAAGGTCTTATTGAAGAATGTCTTCTCTAACCCCGATTGGTACGACGAAGCAGAAGGAACACCAGTATTCCAAGGAGGACAAGGTAATCCACTATTCCAAGAAATAGCTAGTAAGGCTGGCGCACCCGTTGGAGAAATCAGAAGATACTACGCAGCGTGGCTTAACGGGCAAGGCTTTAGCCCCGCTGAACACTTGAAACCAAGACCCGCAGCTCAACAACCAGTTGAAGACGGACCATCACCCATGATGCAGATGTTGACCAATCAACCAGCAGAACCGGATCCTATGGCAGATATGACGCAAAGCATGATGACTAGGCAAATGACAAGCGCCACACAACAAGACTCAGGTGCAATGAACATGATGTTTATGATGAACTTCTTGACCTCTCAACAGAAGATGTCCATGCAACAACAGCAATTTCAAATGATGCAAGCAATGGAACAAAGAAAGCTAGATGAGAGAAGAGAATCAGACCTTAGAAGAGAAGCAATGGCTAGAGATCAACAGTTCATGAATCAGCAAATGGGATTCATGAGAGAGATGATGAAAAAGAGTGGAGATAATGACGGGTTCTTTGATTCAGATATGAAGAAGATAATGAAAGAACGAGTAGTCGATCAATTACTAGGCGGAGATGATAACTCCGATTGGAAGGGCATGGTAAAGGATGTTCTAGGAAGTGACACACTAAAGGCAGCAGTTGGAGGTATCGGTGGTGCAATCGGAAGAAGAAACCCACAAGTTCCTGCAGGCTACGATGTCCCCGGATACAATCCCTACGCTCAACCTGAAATGGCCGTGATGTCAGCTCCACCACAGAGTCCGATTATGCAAGAAGCAGTTCATGAGCAAGCAATACAACAAAACCCACCACAGCAGCTAGATGGAGTCTTCTTTGATGAGGAAGAACAAGTTCAACAAGTTCAACAAGTTCAACAAGTTCAACCACAGCAACCAGCTATTCAAGAGATCAATAGAGACGAATACACTAAGATTCTGTTCCAGTCATTCACCGAGATGATGGGACCTGCAGCTCAAGATCCGCATGTAATCAAGGCACTTCAAGAACAGATTGACATAGCAACAGATGTCACCCTACTTGAACACCCTCAAGTTATCCCTAGAATCAAACTACAGAAGATGACTGAGAAGCTACTATTGATTAGGAATCTGAGAGATATAGGGCAAGGACTCATGGATCTAAGAAGCAGAACAGATCCCGGTTCAGAGCCATCAGCATTGATTATGGCAGCAGTAATTGAGGAACTAAGAAAGCGTCCAGAGTTTTACAAGATATTCGCTGACAACACATACGACGAACTGATTGCGCACATCGAACCATTCAAGCATACAGGAGGCGTCGATGCAGACTATGGATATCTGATCCGATCAGAAGTAGCAGAAGTCTGCAGACCACTACTTAGTGCGGTAAAGGGCGATGCGCAGAACAGAGGAGCTCCACCCATCCCGGGATTGTCTTGAGGTGATTAGATGTCAGTAATGGACGAACTAGAGGCAAGGGAAGCAATTGAAGAGCATCTCGATTCGGTTAAAGAAGACAAACCATTCTTACCGGCTTGGGGATACATTTGTGTATTCACGCTTCCCGCAATTCTAACCTTTGCAGTACTAAATCTTGGAACAGGATTCGATCCAGTCTTCTCTGCAGTTATTGCCTTAGCCGTGATGAATGGCTCCATCAACTCAATCATCGCAATACTAACTATCAGATTAGATGGACACAGTCAAGAAGCACTAGATCACCTCGATATGATCATAGATGGTATGGAAACATTTGAGGAAACATTAGATGAGGCCAATTCCAAAGTCACTTCTTTTACAGGCGATCTAGAAGACGCCAAGACCATGTTCACAAAGGTCGGTGTCGATCTCACTGAGCTTGAGTTAGAGCCTATCGCAGATGTTGTTGAGAAGTTAAAGGAAAACAAGGGTGGCCTCAATGAGATTCTAGATAATTTGAAAGATGTCGATGTTTCAGCCTATATCCATCAAGCCAAAGGCATAGACTGGAAGTCACTACTCGATGCAGCAGAAGATCTAATGACATTTGTTAAGTCTAAGAATACTAACTATGCAGCACTTAACCCAACAACACCTATGCCAAAGCTGCCAGAACTTGATGAGCGCTTCGATGCAGTGTATGAAGAAGACGAGCAGGAAGAGTTCTTTGAAGACGAAGAAGATTACGAAGAACCTATGGATCTAGAGCTGAACCGCATTCAAAACGAAGGCGCTACAAGTATAGAAGACCTAATGCGATTAGCTGAACCGCCTAAGAAAAAGAAGTTAGATCTTGCACCACCGAAGAAAGAATGATCTTTCTCAAAATCTTTAGCGGGGTCTCTGCCCCGGTAAAAGCGGAAAATGATCAGCTCGTAAAGTTTCACGACTAAGCGATCGGTTCTAATTGACGAAAGAGCACTCTAGTAAAGGGTGCCTCTCCTTGAGCGCACTGTATTTTCTCAGCGACTACCTTGACTACTTGGTTATCGTCAAGAAACACAACACCAGAGCAAGCATCCTTCACAGTCTTAACAAGATTATCCAGATCAGGCTTTTTCGTACGCCACTCTCGTTGGCGTGGAGTCCTTTTTCGTTCCAGAGACTTTGGCATCATTATACCAAATTGAACCTTCATGATGATGGGGCCGTCTATAGGGTCACCAGCCGTTTCTCGCATAGTCTGAGTAGCGAAGTATCGTATGTGCTGTTTAGCATCCCTAGACTTCTTGGGATCGTATGCACGAACAAAGCCACCTCTATTACTGAATCTAGGTCTTCCCTGCGCTACTGGATCTCCGCTGACTTCAAACGAAACTTCTCTCACCATATCAGTACCTTACTTCAGGCAGGTCTTCAATGTTCCTTCAAGAACCGTTATATCAAACCATGTTATGGGATTGCCATGGACGAGGGTAAGATACTACGAGTTAAGTTCAAACCCGGAGTCTCTTCACAAAAGAGATTTGAAGGCGTGGTACGCATTCTAACCGATTTAGTTGAAGATGGTATGAGAGATGAGTTTGTCAGAAAGAAAGCTGTATCGATTGTACAAGCTGCAAATGTCAAAGGACATGATGAACTAGGAGAGATCCGTGCAGTAGTTAAATGGGTGCAAAGACACATGGTTTATCGAAAAGATCCCTTCGGAGTGGAGTTTTTCCATACGGCCAGAAGACTGATCAAAGACATCGAATCTGGCCAATCTGCTGGGGACTGCGATGATTTCGTTATTCTAGGTGGTGCTTTGTTAGGAGCACTAGGATATCCAGTAGGTGCTTTAATTGTTGACTCAAACAACGATGGCGTGTTCAATCATGTAATGCTCGTCACAAAGACATTCGGCAGGACTAGAGAGTTCGGAGAAAACTGGATACCCTGCGAACTTATCTATCCCGAGTTTAAGCTCGGCCAATCCGTTCCAATCTCCAGAGTATATCCTTTAATGGCCGAAGCAGGGACTATTAGAGCACCCATTTTCAAGCAGGCAATAAGTGGACTGGGCTCCATTGGAAGAAGAATGTCAGTGAAATCTAAAAGCAGCGGATTAGGAAGTATCGTGAGTAAGCACCCTTATACGCAGATGCTTAATGGGCTGCTTAAACGGAAGTGAAGTTATGGGAGCGTTTTCAGCGATAGGTGCACCAAGAACTAAGTACGGTACCATGGGTGCTATACCAAAGGACCACTCCGCATATAAAATACTACAATCTCCCACATACAAAGACATGGGAGATGTGAGTTGGACTACAGGCGAAACTTGGGGAATCCTTTTGAGTGGAGTCGTCGTCGGCATAACTGTGCTGACACTGTTCAACCGAATGTACAAGTGAGGGAATAATATGCCAATGATGAATGTAGCAATGCAAAGACGAATCGGAAAACTGCCAAAAACGCCTGAATACGGAACACCTGCCGGTAGTGGATACTATGGGTACGGACACAGAGGATTCGGTAATAGAAGACCAACACCAACCTCCCCGGGATTCTTCGGGCTAGGTAGTACCGAGTTTGGTGATGGTAAAGTACATCTATATGGAAACGATGGAAACTCAGCACTTCCTGCAAGCGGTATCTATGGAACCACCATTGGCTACGCAGGCATCGATCTAGACTCACAAGTTGCAGCGATCTCAATCCCCGGCGATGGATCAGCAGCATACCCACCACTAGATACACCATCACAAAGCACTCTCTTTGGAAACGACATATCAGAAAAGTTTGCTACCAAGCAAACCATGATCCTTGTTGGTGCAGGATTGGCTGCATTGTATATCCTAAGAAACTGAGGGAGTGACCTCAGTGAAGCTGCTTGCTAATCAAAAGACGACCGCCTTCTTCCCTCAGTCGGCATCGTTCAATAGATCAACAGGCAATAATGCATTCGATCTATCCGTTGCTAAACAAAAAGCAAATGAAGTATTGGCAAGTAAGTCCGTTGTTCAAAGTAATAGAGATAGAGTAAATCAAAGCCAACTAACAATCATCGACCCAACAATCGGGCTTAAGCCAATCAGGCCACTACCACCCGGGCTCCAACCGGCACCAATTAAACCTAAACCCGGGATCCCAGATTTACGCCCACTACCACCATCATTAAATCCAGATTATGCAAAGTGGAAAGCAGAACTGATGAAAAAACAAAGAGAGATAACTAGGCTGAGGATGCTGTCAATTAAAGACAAGCAAATGTATGATAAGTTAAAGAAAGAGTGTGATGCCTTAAGAAATAAAAATATCTTTGGCGACTCAAGTTCCATTGTCAATAAAATAGGCAAGACCCATGAAAAGTTTGTTAGGCAGTTTAATTTTGTCGATATAGATGACCTAGGACATGGAAGCAGATTAGACATGGGCATCGGTGAAAACACTAGTAAAGTACTAGCTCTTGGGCTAGGACTAGTGGCAGTACTCGGAGTCATAGGGAGGGTCGAATAATGTTCGGAAAAATCATACCAATTAAACCACCAACTACAGCTAGCAGAGTTAAACTACTAAATGATAGAATCAAGTTCTTACAGTCTCAACTAGTGAGGCTCAATAATATGAGAGCACAAGGTGCACTCAGTGCAGACGAAGTAGCCATCAGATCGGTGCCGATTAATGGAGAGATATACCAACTAACCCAACTGATTAGAGGAAGCAGAATCCAATCAGCATCTTATGATGAGTCTAGTATGTGGTGGACTCAGAGAAGAGGAGAAACCAACCAATCTGCTAGAGGCGGATACAATTATAGTGCATACACCGCTCCTTCTCAGACCTCAGCAGCAAAGCCCGCAAAAAAGTATGTATCAGAAAGCTACCATGTACCAACTGTAGCACCTGCTTCAATGAGTGTACCTGATGTTAGTACACCTGCAATGCAAACTCAATCCACCAGATCAACAGCAGCTAGAGCTGCATACGATCACGGAGACATCAATCAACAAGCACAAAACATGCCAGTTGCACCAGCACCGACATACTCAACAGCAAGCGAAGTAAGTACACCAGTGAATCCATTCGTTGACGAAGACACAAGATTCATGGACGATATTTATGCTCAACTCACATTCGATCAATTCTTTAACATGGTCGACGATATTCTGAGAATTGACGGTACACTATATGGAACGATCAACAAAACTGCCAAAACCGTCGCTATAACCCCGACCCACATCAATAGACTAAAATCACCAAGAGCAGTTTCTGCAAGGCCCAAACCGCATGTTAACACAATTATCGAGAACATCAATAATGCATTACTAGCAAAGGCTAGAATGACTGATGGTATGATCACTATCTTAAATGACATGCTAAGAGCCCTGCAACAAGTACAGTCGGAAATAGCTGCAGCACAAACGGCAGCAGCAAGTGCCGCTGCAGCAAAGGCAGAAGCAGAAGCTAAAGCCCGAGAACAGGCAGCTGCAGCAGCAACAGCAGCAGCTCAAGCAGCTGCAGCAAAGGCAGCAGCAGAAGCGAATGCGAAAGCAGAAGAAGAAAAAAGAAAGGCCGAACAAAAAGCTAAGGAAGAAGCAGCAAGGGCAGCAGCAAAGGCAGCAGAAGCGGCCATGAAACAGGCATTAGACAATCCGTTCAGCAGAGGTGCAGCAACTGCCAATGTTCGCGGTATCGGAGGATGGTACTGATGTTCATTATCGAAGCAGCAGTTGGCACTTGGCTATTGACAAAGGTTCTCGGAAGAGATGCAGACACAGTTCCCACTGAAGAAGCAATGCCAGTGCCAGTTATGGACAAGACGCCAAGCCTACCACAATTAACACCACAAAGGGCAAGATCACTGCCAGCCGCAATGCCAGCCGCAATGCCAGCACCAGAAGAAGCAATTGACCCGATGCATGTCTGGATAACACCTGCAGTAAAAACAGAAACATTCAATCCTGCAGCATACTCAAGAATGATTGACGATATCATTCATATCGATGGAAAGTTAGTTATTTTAATCACAGGGAGAAACAAAGCAGTAGCCGAACCTACTGCTACAGACTATGCACTTAGACTAGTAATAGAGCAGGTGAAAGATGCACTACATGCTAGGGGCAGAATGTCCGGAGACCAAATCAAAATGCTAATGGTCTTAAGTGATGCAGCTAAAATGGAATTGGCAGATAGAGGAGCACCACTATCTGGCCTTTCAGCAGGTCGCGGAACACGAAGAAGATCTAGGATCGGTGGTGGACTGGGCAGCCTCAAATCTTGGCACAAAGACAGAATGGTGGAAATGCACAGTCGTGAAGCCAATGCAACGGCTCGTGAGATCACATTAGTTAAGATGCGAGCAGGAGCAAAGATAGACACAACAAAGCCCGTCGATACTTCTGGAAGATCAGCAGTTGATCATTGGAAGAACCATGCAAGCCCACAACAAATCGCAGAGTTTGCACCTATGTGGGCACAAGTCGAAAGTAGGGGAATCGAGATTAGCCAAGAAGGTCACAACATAATTATCGAATTATTGAAGATAGAGCATTCTCAAAGAAATGGTTTGCTCAAACCTAAAGACGCACAAACAAGAGGACTCCAAGTATTAGAGCGAGTTGTTGAAGATATCTTAAACAACAGTAAGTTCGTAGTCGGCACTTACGATGTCGAAAGTGGCGGATTCCCTGATGTCAAAGTCCAAAGACTCTCCGGAATTAACAGATCCGAAAGTTATCACAATAACTTAGGAAGCGCATTCGTTAAAACAAGGGGCGTCATGGGCAGATTGTTGGGACCATGACTTCGAGACGATTTGTGCAAAGATCCACTCCTAGCAGAGTGGGATCGCTAGGTAGCGGAAGCGCACCTTCTGCTCCCGGCAGGAATCCAGATCTAAAGGTACTCAGTATGAGTGTATCTTATGATAATGAAAGGCCAGTCCAAGTTATGCAGCAAGGGCAATGGATAGTCGATAGGATTCCTTCAAATCAGGAAGAGTTTGCGACATTTAATATCGTATTAGAAGGAACTGGGACAAGTATAGTATCTGCGACATTTGAATACCAAAAGGAAACACACTATCTATTCGCTAAACGAGTAGGTGCAGGTCAGACTACCATCGAAGCCATGATTCCCACAAACCAACTAAGGAAGTTTGTAGTTGGTACATCTGATAAATTGAACTCTAACTATAGTACTAGATTCCTTAGTAGGAGAGATATATTAGATCTAGGTAATAGTATGATAGTTCATAATAATCCAGTTTCATATGAAACCGATGGACTGGGATATACTCCGCCTAACAATCCTGCTAATGGTAGTAAGATCGATAAGAATGTTCCCAAGACAGGCGCAGATCCCATACAATACTGGGATGGCGATGTCAATAATCACGAATGGCCTAGGCACGGTTATAGCGGCCATTCATCAAACGAAGCCTATAATTGGTATCTCAATAAGAGAACAGCGACAAACTGGGTTAGAGATGTCACAAAGGGCAAGAGACTATATCGACCAAGGGAAGTCTGTGAGTTCACTGGGTATGCAGCAATGAGAATGTCAACCTATGTTGCACGATATGATGAGAATGGTAAGTTCTTAGGGTATGTCGCACAGAGGGGAGCAAAGACACCAGTTCCTGCAGGAACACCGATAGCAACTCTGATTCAATATTTTTCTCGACCACAAACGAGTCTTACGCCGGTAGGCGATCGTCAAGAGTTCTATAATGAGTGGGGATATGCAAACGGAGCTAAACCAAAGTCTGATGACTTCATGTTAATCGACTCCAGTGTCTTAAAAGACAACAATCATCAAATGCGCTTCAAAGCATTGAAACTTGGCGATTGGGATTACTCATTGGCAACAACAAAGGATGAAGAGGCGCCATTCAACACACGACTACCTAGAGGAGGTTTCGTTCACAAAGCCACCACTAGAGGTGGCGTTTCAGTAAATAAGAAGGATCTAGCAGTGTACCTCGAGTGGTGGGATCCAGAGACCCAAACATGGAGCGAACCAAGACAGACTCCGCCAAAGATGCCAAAGTGTAATAGTTATGGCAAAACAGTCGTTGTTTATAGATTCCCAAGGCAACTAGACCCAGTGACAGATCAAGCAGAAATAAGATCCATCATTAACGCAGGCGGACCAAACTACTCTTGGGATCATGGCAAAGTGAAATACTACTATCCATATCCCTCAATGCAAGGCAATGGAAACAAAGGGTATGCACTTCTTGGAAGACTTGCGCCAGATGCAAATAATCTCGACGCTTGGTCTCCGAAGTTTGAGGCAAAGATAGGCGATGAGGTATTTGGCGGGCGAGCACAAATATCATACTCCCCATTAGTAGGCGTTGTCGATCATAAAAGAATGGGATTCAGCCCAGAAAATCCTTCTTGGCTCAACGAACTAGAAAACGGGAAAGATGTATTTGAACACACATCAAGCTACTATTATAACACAGATGATCTAGGCCAAGAAATAGTAGTTGCCGACCCGAGTAAATATCATTATGTAAATAACCCACAACTTAACACAATCTATTTCTTAAAGGGCAACTTCAAACCAGATAGCACATTTATTGTGATAGGGCAGGCACTAGGAAATGTACTTCAAGACTCTGAGAGGCATATAGTGTACATGCCACCAAGGAGCAACCAAGGCAAGATAACAAGGGGAGCAGAAACAATATCCCCGTCAGCTGTAGTAGATAACTCACATAGATCACATATAGTAAATGAAAGGTCGACAATAGACGGATCCGCTGCGGGTTCTATGTTCGCAGACTTCCTTACCCCAACTTGTGTTATGACAACAAACGACCTTCTTGATAATATTTCAATACCTAGCGAAGAGGTTCTGTTGCAGACTTGGAAGTCTGTGTTTGGCGAGGATTTGACACCAGAGTGGTTTTCAACACACAGTATAGGACAACCTCCTTCGCTACCGGGATTTAACAAATCTCAGGGTAAGCAGTCTAAAGAAAAGCCAACACACTACGAGATAGATGTCGGAGGGCAAAAGATCCTTTACCCTTACAGTATAGCTGTCTATAGAGTTCCCAATTATTGGGTCGGCCCTGTGGCCGAGATGACCGAAGACGGTTCTTATGTACAACCCAACGCGGAAAAACAATACTATCAAGGGACAGATGAAGAAGGAAAACTTGTCGATAAGATGTTTATGGGGTATGAAACCATATTCAAGCAATTCGTAAAGCAACAAGTGGAGTTTGTTGAAGAGTACAAAGAGCAAATAGAAATGGAAGAAGCTGGTATAGAAGCAGACGATATATTGGCAGCCAACAATACAAACCATGCAGCAGAGAATGTCACCGATGAGGTTTGGTCTCAAGCAGTAGCTGATAAGAAGGCAGCAATGGAAGGACAGAATGAAGGTAGCGGAGGAGGATCTAGCCGAACACCTAGAGAAAACTACTATGTTGATTCTTGGTGGGAGGCCAACTTCTTGAACAGAGGAAAGAGGATCTCTGAGTCAGAACTCAAGGAAGCGGGTCTTCTAGGACTAGGAGCCTTCACAACTTCAGGGGCATTCACAATCGAGGATGTCACAAATAAATGGGGAGCAGATTCTGTACACGACCCTAGTTTGTTCGATGCGATCCCTCAACTGGACATGAATATGCATTTAGCAATGGACGATCAACCAATATATGATCCACTAGTAAATCTTGGCGCAATTGAAGCACTAGATGGGTTTGCAGAAAATGCAGGTAAAGTCTTGGCAACAACAGTCGAAACAGGTGTAAATGTATTCAAGTCAGCCGTTGATGCAGGAGACGCCATAAGTGAAATGTCTGCAGAACAAGAACAGAGAAACCAAGAAGCTGCAGAGCTTGTTGCAGAATACGAAGGCGCAGTAGGCTTGGCTGGGTGGAGTAATCTAGGCGAACTGCCAGAGTCTATTCAAGAGAAAGTTCAAGAGATAAATGAGAACGCTGCAGTGTATGCAGCATACGGAAGAGGAACCGCAACCTTTGGAAGGGAAGTAGCATCAGGTCTTATGCCCGAGACTTTCAAGCAATGGTATGCAGACAACCAACCATATTCCACTATCGGGGCAGGTTTGCTTGCACTATCCGCTATACCATTCATAGGATCTGGCACAGTAAAGAATGTAGCCAAAGCTCCATTCGCACTAGGTGCAGGCATATTAGAAGGAGCATATGTTCTCACCCAAGCACTTGGGAAGTCTTTAGGATTAGACTCTTCAAATGCATGATAGCATATACCTTCTGAAGCAGTATCCTCATAACTGAGTATGTGCTGGGGGTTCATGATGGGCTTAAGTACCGAGCGAGTAAATGAGCTGTTAAGCGACTTCAATGCCAAAGTTCATGGGTTATTGAAGAAGCATGATTTGATGACACACAAGGGAACCACGATGCTGGATCCTATACAAAAATTGGTCGATGATTTGAATCAGAAAGTCATGAATAACTTCACCAGCCCCTCGACCAACGAGGGAATGATTGAATCACAAATTGAAATGACACTTAGACTGATCGAGAAAGAAGCAGCAAAGTTGGAAAACATAGCAGTTTCCAGTTTAGCTGGAATGCTGGGATCGATGAATGCTACATCACCAGCTGATAACCCAGTATGGAATGCAGTCGTAGCTGCAGCAGCAGCTGGAGTGGAAAGACTCACCATGATATATGGACCTACTATTGCAGCAATGCCTAGGTTGGCAAGAGATAAACTAGATGCAGATCTAGCAAGAGTGTTAACACAAGTTGAGCAATCATTTGCTGCGGATAGCAGCGCCAATAACGCCAACGCAACTAAGCAACAAATGCTTAATGCAATAGCAGCGATTGAGAAGCATCTTGAGAAGGCTGCGGAAGTCGGTATGAAGATCGATGTTCAAGCAACAGTCGATAAGAAAATGGCTGAGCTCTTTGAAAGGGAGATATCTCTTTTGAGCTTAGAGAAGTCTATGACCGAGCAAGAATCTCAGGCTTGGAGAAAGATCATGGCTGACGCTACGAAGAAGACTCAAGATCTTAAGACTTCCAACTATGCTATACATTCCTCTAGTAAGGATAAGATGGTAGGTAGTATAGATAATCTAATCTCTATATTAGATAAGATAATCAATAATGCTAATGCTAAGGCTAGTGCTATATCGGGTTATTATGGAAACACCGGTCATAGGACTCATACTAAGAGATCATTTGGTAATATCTCTGGCAGCCAAGTATATCGCAGTAATCCGAATGTATATAGAAATAAGCCTCCGGGTTTCAAGGGATTCGCAGGGCCTATGACTGCTGACGAATTGAGAAAGAAACACCCAGCAGGTACTAACCCAGCACACATCAGAGCCATGGAATATTTCATGAGTCAAGGTATGTCCTTCAATGAAGCTCACGAAGCTGCACAAGCATACGGATATGATAAGGATAAGTCCAAGGGAGTATTACAATACGATCTGGACAGAAGAACTCCGCATATAGGCGGGGGTGGTGATTACCCTTTATTCTAGGCGCCTTGGGCGCTGCAGAGAATGGAGGCTCTGCAGAAGAACTGGCGAACTTCACCTTCCTAGAAAAGTCAGGAGGACAGAAAGTTGTTAACTGGTTCGGCCTTTTCCTTGGAGTAAGTGTATTAAGTGTAGTTGTAGTGGGATTATCTAGAACGAGATCAGGAGGACAGTAAAATGCGATTTACAGACAGTTTAGGGGATGTAGTGACAGTCCCAGATAATGAAGTCACTATACTAGAGAACGGACATGGCTACACAGTTTATGGAGCCAGAAAGAATCCCGGCGGAGAAATGATGATGAGTGTTGTAAGAGGCAATCACAATATGCCCGGGAGAACAGTCCCTGCAGCAGAACCTGTTGAGGACTACGAGGAAGATATTGGAGACGAGGAAGAAGTAGTTGCAGGATCCATCGACACCGCAGAAGAGAACATAAGAGGTAATCCAGCACAACTCTTCACATGGAAGAACCTAAGACTGCAAACCGCAATCTCTGGCGCCAAAGCATCAAAGGGATTTCTATCAAGAGCAGGAAGTGCTCTCGCATCACCGCTCACAGCATCAGTAAGCTTCACAAAGAGGACTCTTAGAAGAGAGATCTCTCCTAATCAGTCCATTAGAGACAACGATTCACTACTCAAGCTTGCCACAGCAGAAGACTGGTTCAGATACATCAAGAGTATCAAGAGCAGCATGGTTGATCAGGGCGCAGAGTATTCCACCATGACATCAAAGGCTTCTCAAGCATCAGTGTATCTATTCCTTGACGAAAGAAGAAAGGACCCAAGTCTTAATGCATTCCGAAGAAGACTAACCCCCGGAAGCGATGTCCAAGACGCAATGGCTAAGGCACAGATCGTTGAAGACATTATGCTAAGTGCAGGTCCAAGTGAACTTGCTGCACCTAGCGGTCAATACATACACGATAAGATGTTCCGTCTAGCAATGGATATCATCAAGTCTATACCAATGAACTCATACAATTACTATACAGTCAATGAGATACATGTTCACGAAGGTGATCAAGTCTTCGCTGATTTGAGAAAGAGATATCTTCCACTAGAAGTCACAGAAGTCGAGATGGTATTAGAGATGCAACAAAAGCTTGCAGAAGAAGGAGAGGCTTATGCATTCTCCACAACAACCAATACTTCTAGAGCATTAGATGCTGCTACTTTGATGAAGACTGCAGTCGCAGCATACGAAGTGGGTGACACACGAACAGTGAGAACTGCTATTATGACCCTAAGAGATTCTCCATTCAACTACCAACCTAAGAGCGATCTAGTCGCAAGAGTAGTTGGCGGTAAGACAAAGGAGAGCTTTGATGGTATAACAGAGGTCACTATACCAATCGTTCCTTCTGCCATGACTAGCCTACAAAAGGATCCAAAATTATCTGGATCATTCAAGCTATCTAAAGCCGGTGCAAATGATAAACCTGCATTGGCAGTAGTAGTTGCTGCAGGCATAAAGAAGTCTATGCTGAGAACAGGCGGAGTCTATAATGAATTAGATTATGCTAAGGGCCCAGAAATGATCGCTATTTTGAAGAGTGCTTTAGATCCAACTCCACTTGCTATGGGAATAAAGGCAACCTTCGGTAAGAACAAGAAAGGATACGACATCAAGCCATACGATGAAGTTGCTATGCTTGCAGGTCGCAGAGCAGACAAGCCTGAAGTTCAAAGGGTCGCTAAGGATCTAGGAAAAGCGGTGAAGAGAAACCCAAAAGGACGAGGTAAGTTCCTTCATGTTGAGATTCACCCCAAGAGTCAATTAACAATGAAGAGAAGAGGACCCGGAACTAAGAAGGGTGTTAGAACCCCCGGCGAGTCAAGACATGGAAACAAGTCAAAGAAAGGAACTACTTACTGGACAAGAGGGCTATCAAAGCACTTCCCCGGAATGCAAATGGTACAGGTCGGAACCCACAAGAAGACAGGCGAAGAAGTTCCATACAGAATCAGATTACCAATCAGCCACTTCGCTAAGGTCACACATCCAACCACAGGATTTCCAACCATTGAATTGAAGAAAGACAAAGATAACAAGGCGTTAGTCAATGCATTTAGAAAAATGGGACAATACTACGGTATCCCAAGACACAATAAGTCAAAGGACACTTACATGCGCTTTACTATTGCTAAAGGATACCAAGGGGAATACTACGACAAGCATCGCGTGAAGGTAGGTAAAGCAAAGAAAGCCTGAGCGTGATACAATGAGATTACAGATTCCAAGAAGTCTAAATGGTGCCTCTATCTTGAAGGCACACAATTGGGTTAAGGGCAATATCGCCAGAACAAACCCCGGCGGTAGCGTCGATTACAGGCTACAAGATCTCAGTGGGAATCAAATCTCTTTGACTGATGTCGTATCTAACCCACGAATCGGAGAGATCGAAATAGTCACAATAACAGAGGATGTTCTAAGAAACCCCGGTGGAGAAGGTATTCCTGCCATGGTACAAGAACCAGCACCTATGTACCCTTACAATAGAACAGGAAATGATCCAAGCATACTTCTTCCCGGCGATATCGATCCAAATCTTGTTAGCAGATTAGTTGCCCAAGAAGGCGCTTTTAGTGCAGTACAAACGCTCACCATCTTACTTTACAGTAAGCCAGAGTTCACTACAATGGATCCAAAGATTGCTGCCATGGCGCAAGCGTATTCTAATGCAGCAGTTAGACAGAATCCATCTGTAAGAACACCTTTCACAGTTAGCAAGACTGAGAGAAACAGCTTGTACACCACAGAGAGAGCTATACAAGAATACCTTGAAGGAAGATACGGTGTGGGTGCCGAGAGATCAGATACCCTAATCGAAGGAGCTAGGATTCCTGCAAAGTATGGATTAAGCAAGCGAGACATAGAGAAGTTTGTTAGAGATGTCCTAGGACCGTTCTTAGTCACAGCGTCTGCCAACAGAGGAGCTCTCCGTGTCATGAACGAAGGGTTTGCTGAAGAGATTACTAAAGTCGACCCTGAAGGATATGCAGCATTGATGGGAGTTCTTCCGACAAGAGCAGAGCAGTTCTATAGAGGGCTAGCTTCGGGTCTCGTAGCGCATCCACGATTTATTTACCCACACTTAGGAGACAAGTCACTAAGCAAAAAGCAACTAAAGAAGGTTCTAAAGTTTGCCAAGAAATACCCCGACATGGGAATTAGAACACCAAAGTTCCCAAGCACGAAGAAGGCAGCATTACCTTATCGTATACTCAATAAAATCCCAATCGTCAGAATGTTCACAGGAGTTATGCCTCTTGAACATGTAAGAGCAATCTTAGAGAAAGATTCCACTTGGATCAAGCAAGACCTCACAAAGGCTCTTCAATTCGATCCGCACAATTCACTGAGGAAGCAGCCAGCATTTGCATTAGCCGTTAACATCGGAGGATTCTTCCCTTCACCACCACCACGATGGCCGACAGAAGTAGTGTACTCAATTATGGACACGATACTAGCAAATCTGCCCCATATTCTAGACATAGAGAACCCCGGTAATAACTACCTAGGATCTTTGACAGCAGCGGTCATGACTCCAATCAATAAGATTCCTGAAGATGCAGACACCATCGTACTGGGCAGAAATAGGGACTTGACATTGCGCTATGCAGACATTACGGCTGCTCTAAGGGTCATAGCAACAAACGGTGCTGCCACACCTGACTCTGAGGCTATTGAAGCCGCATATCCAGACCTTGACTATGGTAATCCAGCAGAAAAACAAATGGCAGCTAGACAGATAGAAATAGATGTACTGCAAAGCACCCCATCAAAGATAGAAATCAACGCCAAATATGGTAAGTCAGTCATCGAGCTACTTTACGAAATCAATGATCTCGCTCAGTCAAAGTATGGATACACAATGAGTGAAGACGATCACACATTTGCACTCATGATGCTAGATATGTCATTGCAGATTCTAGATACAGAAACCCCAAGTGGTTTCTTTGACACTACAACCACAGCAGCATCTGTTCAAAAAGAACTAAGAAGAATGTTTGGTGCAAGAGACCGAGACAAGACAAGACGACTGATTAGGCAGATGAATAGGCACCGTGGTGGTATAGGAAATATCGATTTGCAAGTTTATACAAACTTACTGTTCATTAAGACCGCGCAAGAGATGGCACCAGAGGTTTTAGCAGAAATGCAAGTGCAGGGTGCCGGAGAACGGCGAACAACAGCAACAGAAGCTGTCGATGCAATGGAGCAAATGCGAACACAGGCAATCGCTGTGATCGGTGCAACAAGTCCTCTAATGACAAAAGTCAACAAGATACTCAATGATGGGATCAGACAAATTAAGGAAGCAGGAGGGATTGCATGAGTTGGAGAGATTTAGCTCAACAGTTCAAGGATATACTTGATGATCGCAATCAGGCAAACCAACTGAAATCAAGGGCCAATGTCCTGACGCCAGATCAATATGATAAGTTCGCTAGTAAGACATTGACGCCAGCTAGAAAGGCAGTGCCACCAGCCGATCTCGATGCTCGATCGCAAGAGATTCTCACCGGAGTCAATAACGCATTAAGCGCCACCAAACAATTCTTGAACGACACTATCAACATGTTAGAAGTCCCAGCATTCACAAATAGACCCCTCACCGTTGACAATAACAACAGTCACGATAATGCAGGTAGTGGATGGCTGGCCAACAGAGCACCACTTAGATCCCTGCAGGAACAGACAGCGCATATATTCCCGAATTATGAAATGAGTATGAATGCTGCACAAGAATTATTACAGATTAGACACGATATGGTAATAGGCAGTGCCCTTGCTGAGACAGATCTAATCAAGAAAGTCGCACCACAAGCGGTAAGAGATGTACTAAATGGTTTAGGAGCACTAACTGTAGCAGCAGACTTCGTCAGAACTGACTTAGTTGATGCAAGAGCAAAGTGCTTTAACAGAACAGCTGTCAGCAACAATGAACATGAATGGGCTGCCCATTTATTGAAATACTATTACACAGTGTGTCATGATATGGCTAAATTATGCGATATGATTGAACAGATACACAGAGTGATTGACGATGAAGCGACAGGGCTTAGAGAAACATTACCATATAGATCAAGAGTTAGAGAAATATTACTCAAAGCAGATTTGATGGAGGAGCAATGGTTTGTCAATGGTGGCGCTAATACTCACGCCGATCCAAGAGTCAGACTCTTAAGTGCCGGAGATCCCAATTTCACAACCAAGGTCAACACATTGAAAACCCAACACAACGGTCAAATGCAAAGAATAATCAATGGAGCCAATCACTGTTCTGATGTAGCCTTACAGGCAGCTGGTAATGCTTACAACCCGCCTCTATGAGCAGTAAGTGTATAAGCAACCATGATGTGGGCTTATATGATGGCGGAGATAGTACACTGTGCAACATGCGGTTCACCTAACCCGTTAGGAGTGTCAAAATGCACTACTTGCGGATCTCCATTAGTTCAATCAAGTCCTAGAAACAACCCAGCTTACAGCAAGGTATTTTCTAACACCAAGATGGCGGTATTCGATATCGACGATACGATATTAGATGTCTCCGAGAGATTTAGATCTGCAAGAAGAGCCGGAGTAGTTAATGAACAGGGAGGCCCCGTGAGAAAGGGAATGAACTCTGGATGGCAGAAGCGTAATGATTTCCTATACCGAGAGGATATACTAGATAAGGATAGAGTAATAGCTGGATCTAAAGATCTTATATCATATCTAATGAAGGAAGGATATAGTATAGCATATTGTACTGCTAGAGATGCTAAGAATAGAGAGAAGACTAAGATTCAGTTAGAGAACAAGGGCTTCCCATTATTCAAAGATGATAGAGGAGAGGTATTGCTTTTCCTAAAGGAAGGTTCCCGAAGGAGAATGAAAGGACCCGCTTACAAAGCAGATGTTGTATCAATGCTTCAAGGTAAATACGATGTAAGATTGTTCTTTGACGATAATAAGGATAACCTTATCGCAGTGGCCCCTTTAGGAGTCCCCGGTATATACGAAAAGATATCAGATTATTGGAAGATGGTTAGCGTAAGAAAGAATCCAGAGCATATCACAACCCTCAAGCAGTTCGTCACTCTCGACGAAGAAGCCAGCCAGAAGTATGGAGGTCCAGTTGTCACAGGAACAGCAAACATCGACACCGCATATCAAAGGATGCCTGATCCGGACGCAGAAGAAGTTTGGGACGAGGAAGAGCAAAGATTTGTTCGACCGATCATAGCAGAGACTTCTGCACCGCCTGTTGAAGAAGACAGAGGATCTATCCAGAAAAGAATAAACCCTTCTGTAAGAAAGAATGCTGACTTCTATGATCCAAGAACAGGCGTGACAGCAAAGGGCGTATCTGAAGAAGCAGTTGAGATGGCTCTTATGATGGCACTTGTTGAAGGAGGAGCCACTCAAGCTAACGCAATGGTCGAAGCCCGTGACATTCTCAATGAACTTTCGCCCGAAGCAACAATATCAGGAATGAAAAGCAAAGCAACTCTATACGGTAAAGCAGTGGATATTAACGGTATGAAAAACACTGTTAATGGATACGCATTAAACTCACTCACGATATCAGGTATGAAGCATAAGGGGCAGATCACCGTTGCCACAAAAACAATAGTGAATGAGTCAGGCATGAAGAACAACATCAAAATCAGAAGAGTGACTAACGATCAATTCGCTAAGGAACTCTATAGAGAACTCACTGGTAAGGGAGTCGCTATTTCCAACCCAGCAGTGAAAACCAATCCAGCGACTCCGGCTAAAGTGGATAAAGGAAAGAAGTTATACAAGCATATGAATGGTAAAGATCCTGCCAAAGTTGAAAAGAAAACAATCGATATAGGAGATGTTTGGTATCAAGTAGGCGAAGGCGGCTGCTGGCAGATAGGATACATGTCCGGTAAAGAAACCGGAAGTTCTTCTCAGAAGTATGTGCATGCCTTTAATGAGGAAACACAAGATGGAAACTATCCTAAGTTGTATGCAACAATACCGGATAAAGGTAAGCCTATGCTAATAATAACTGGTGGAACTTGGAAGATCAAGACCGATAAAGAAGGGGTGGCATGGATCTATGACTGATACAACATTTGGCGTGAAGAATAAAACTTGGACGCTCATAGAGCTTACATCAGCTGGGCTACTTGCAGCAATCACTGTTAGGTCAACATTAAAGGCAGCTGACAAGAAAGGAGGATTGATGGGATATATTCAACCAAGAGGAGATTTTTGGAAGTCCTCACAAGTGTATTCTAATGTCCTAATCACAGTTCTTTTATGCAAGAATGCAATCGATGCCGCTAAAGAGTATAACCTCATCAGCGGGTTAGGTGCGGCGCCTGCGGTGCACCCGCAGTTAGGTGGATACTCGAATCAGAACTATTTTTGAGGTGATATAATGGCAGATGTATGGAACCCCTTTGACCCAAAGAACCCAGTCTATAAGAGACTAGAAAAGCAGACTAGGATCCAGAGTAAAAGAATCCGGAACACGGTCATCGTCGGAGGCATACTACTTGCAGGATATATTGCATCAAAGCAAGGAAAGACTCATGGCATATTTGGCCACCCGGTGAATCAGTTCGGAATGGTTCGCCGGAAGTGATATGATGGTGTTAGGTAGTGGATTCTTTCTAGGTTCTCCAGATGCGAGAGCTGTCGAGACTGCAATCAACAGCTATAAGAAAAATGTTGATGCTCATTCTGTTGAGCACTACGAGATATACGCAAGAAACTTTGCACCGACAGGAAACCCCGCAACCTCACCTATCACTGTAATGGACTTGATTTACTATCATGTATATGGCGACTACAGAATAAGTACAATAACAGGACCTGTTCCTAGATCTGCATTTATCTATAGAACGAATCCCGCTCCGCCACATCAAATCACTGTCAACGATGGAAGATTGAGAGGACTACCGTTAGGACCTGTTCCAGATTTTCCTTTTGTTAACTATATCAACGGCGAGCAAGACAGCATACTAGGAGGGTTCTTTTCAGAGCCACTTGAGCCAACCTCCTTTGAGAATGTGAATTGGTTTAACCAAGAGATACGATCAGAAGCTGGCGGAGTAAGGTTTCACTTGCCCTCTCTAGGCACAGCCATGGTTAAGCACCACATGACTAGAAACATCACAGAGGATCTAGGAAAGGGTTTGGGTAAAGAAATAGAGGCTCTATCTAATTACTTTGACGAGAATAACATGGAGATACTTGGAGTGGAGGGAGATAAGGACATATTCGGAATAGATCCAGCAACGAACGCACTAGAAGACCCCATATGTTCCACGCTATGGAGATGGATATCAAACAACCCTGAGTTTATACAATTAGCTGCAGCGCACCCAACAGTGATCGATCCAGCTAGGCTTCAAACACAACTAGCAGGGATTATGACTGGCAATGTAGGAGAGAGAAAGCAAGGCTGCAATGCCATGGGAAGAAGACTCTTGTCATCATCAACATCAGTATACCAAGTGGGACAACCCGTCAACTTTAGAGAGGGAAGTTTTCCAGCTGCTGAGGTAAATGCAACTCTTGACAGGTTCGGTATAGACCCAAGATTTGCAGACTTTAGCGACTACATAATCACTGCAGTCAATCGCATCGGCAATGACAACAATTACCAATTAGCATATGTTGACGAAGAGGGTGATGAGCCCGTTATAATTACACAAATGGGGATGCCAAATACACCACTAGATGTTCCAGAGACAGACTTAGAGCCGTCTTTTAATCCAGATACACCAGCAGAGTTCACCGAGTGGAAGAAGAAAAAGAAGCAATGGAATGTACAGAGCATTTCAACTCCAGTCATCATTGAACTTCACAGAATCATATTAGACACATTCTTTTTGCTACAGGCACTTGTGTTCATGGTCCCTAAAGGAGCAAATCAAGCAGCAAAGAAAGATTACTCTTACATGTCGGCTGGAGTTAATCCAACAAATGCCAGAGCACCATCTGAAGCTATGTTTCCAAACTTAGCAAACCCTAATGCTGAACTGCCTCTTAGACCACAGGACAGGCATAAGAACACCAAACTGAATGCCACTAAACCAAAGGAAGGAATGAAAGGCGGAGTTCTTCTAGACCTAGCGTCTTTGAGAAATTATGTGACATTGTCGTCAGCAATCGCTTCAAGAAGTGCAGCCATAGATAAGAAAGGTGTTGATGATTTCTTTGGCAGCGATATGCTCTTGGCCGAGGTTAATTGGCTATCGCAGGCGTTGGTATCCACAGGGACAGTTCTTACAGAAGAAGTCAAAAGAACTGATCTCAGAGCACAAACCCAGTTTAGAAGACTATCAACAGTTGGCGCAACGCCAACCGCACTAGCAGCCCCTGAGACAATATTTTATCAGGTTGATGCACCTTTACTGAAGGATGTTATTACGCAGTATAACGAAATCTATAATGAAGCTACCATTAGAACCGCCTTTGCTTTAACAGGCATGGGTGGAAGGCAACCAGCAGAGATCGAAAAAGAGAGACTAAAGCAGTTCCGTGAAGGAGAACAGAACTTAGCCAACAGTATATGGGGATCTATCACAAGGCGACTAACAGATGTGCTAGATGTCGAAGGAGTGCTTCCACATTTATTTTTTGAGAGACTCTTTACAGAAGTGAATAAAGTGTTCGATCGAATGAATGCAATAAAGTCACCATTCCCTCCAGAATGGACCGGAACTAATACAGTCACAATGCTTACCGTGGATCCAACGCAGTTAGGTCAGCCCACAGAAGATAGATTCTATAAGGAAGCTCTTAAGCAGTATATCGATCACCTAAAGTCTCAGTATAAGAATAACTATTATGTGGCAAGTGCCTTAGTTAACGGCGCTGAGAATATCAAAATCGTGTTGGCAACTGATATAGAATCATTAAGAGTTGCTTTTATCAATCGTATTAAGAATGACGCCAAAAACAATAAACTGAAAGGCACTAACTTCACCTTCAAAGCATACGGAACTATCATACCGATCTTAAGAGGAGAGATAGCAATCCCATTACAATTTAGAGAGGAATATGTCGCCCAACAACTTGACGACCAAATGAGGCGTGAGCTGAGACAGAAGACAACAGAGTTTGGAGATCGTAATGTGGTTCTGCCACCGGATCACCCGCAGTATCGTG
>MDSV01025045.1_pt1 | contig 35436 bp, 25 predicted proteins | sample 810851 | NCBI WGS metagenome assembly MDSV01 (sample SAMN05326640, study PRJNA326480) | marine metagenome | isolation source: seawater | place: Atlantic Ocean: North East | collected 2012 | reverse complement strand
GCACTAGATACAATAGCTAGTGCTACTGACATAGAGTCATCAGGGTCAACAGTATCTGAAAAATAATCAAACATATCAATACCCATTGAATATTGAAGAATAGCAGTTAACGCATTACCTTGTTCTAATCCTTTGTTAAACTCATTAACAAAACCAAAAGCATTATCTATATACTCGCCTTTTACATTTTTATTTTCCATTGCATTGAAATAATTAGAAGCTATATCATATTCAACTCTTAATACTTGTTGTTCATTCTGCAACATTAAATAATCTCCATATATTTTACTTGCCATGTTAACCTGAAAAGGTTCTAGCTTATCTAAGTTACCACGAACATACTCAGGTAAATCTTCTAACTTAACCTGAAACTCCAACAAAGATTCTTTTTCAAGATTTTCATATGCTTCTTTTACTTTGTTGTTGTTGTCCAAACTTTTTTTACTTCTTTCATCATATTGTTTTCTCAAGTAAACATCAAAGTCTTCTCGAGCTCTAGTAATATCATCACTAAAGTTGGCTTCAAATAATATATTTCTTCGCCTGTATAATTCAGGTAAACGCTCTTGTAGATTTGATACAGGCAAACCATTTACAAAAAGGTGACCGAATCTTTTTTGGTCAGCAAGTGATAAATCTTTTAACTCTCTAACTTGAGGAGTAACTACATCTTCCTCGCTCATCGGTTTAAACATACCAAAAGGTCCAACTCCCGGACCTTGATATTCTTGTACAGTATTAAAATATAATTCTTCAATAAATATAATTTCATCACGCACTTGCTCATACTCATCCATAGCAGCTTTTACGGCTGTATAATCTAAACCTCTATCTCTGTAGAATGCGTCAGCTTCACCATCAACAGTAGACACACCTTGAAAATCCAACATAAATTTTTCTGCATCTTTTTGAGATTTAAATTTAAACACTTCGTTTTGTTGTAACGCAAATATATATGCATCGTCATTGTCAAGTTTTTCCCATGAACTTGGAAAGCTAGATTGGTCATCATAGTTTTTTGGAAACAATGTAGGGTATACCACGACCTCACCATTTTTTACATCCATTACCATTTCATATCCATCAATGCCGTTTTTAGCTCCTCTTCTCATGTCCTGAGCTCTTTTAGCTTTTTGTTGGTAACCTTCAATATCCATTAGCTCAACATTAGGAACATCAGCATTTAATCCAATAAAATTAGCCAATGCTTGTTTTTCTTTTTCTGTTGATATATTAGGGTCTATGTTTATACTAATATCAGCTTTACCGTCTGCTCTAGTAACTCTCATACCACCAAACGATGTTGGAGTAAATACTAAATTATACTTTCCAAACTTTTGATTTAAAAAATCTATAGTTTCTTCGTTGTCATCATTATCAATTAGTTCATTTGTTATGAAAGGAATATCTTCATTTAACATATTCTTTAATAATGTCAAATCTTCAACGCTTAAGTCATCTCTTGATTCTACTTTGTCAAACTCAGCTTGTAAAATTTTACTAGCTTTATTTCTTTGGTTTCTTAATTCTCTATTTCTTGCAGTAACGCCTTCTTCAAACTCATCAAAGTCAGGGTCTATTTCTTCTTTAGCAATTTCGACTTGTCTTTCAAAATTTACTTTATCTAAATTAACAGTACCATCTTCATTATAATATGAAGCATTACTTAAATCTACACCTAATTGTTCGGTAACTTTAGCTCTTGCTTCTTTATCAATGTTGTCAACTTTATCTAATACATCTTGTGGTGTCTGTTTACTTTCGCCTATAAGACCTACAAGTATTTTATCGCCTATATCTATAACTTCTTTCTTTTGCCTTTTCTTTGCTTCTTTTTCAACAGCAACTTCAGGCAAGTCTACAGGTATAGGGGTAAGTCCTTCTTCAACAGAAACTTCGCCTGAAGGAGTAGTAGTTACACTCTTTGTTTCATCATCAGTTCGATATAAAATTTCATCAAATTGTCCTCCTGCAAATTCTTGATAGAGGTCTTGTTGTCTGTCGGTTGGTTTGGGAAAGTTTTTTATAAACTCAGCTAACTTTTCTGTGTCATCCTCAAACTCACTTATATTAGATTCTTGTATTCTTTTCTCGTAATCAACATTAACATTTATAGCTTCTGTTAATTCATCCGCAGACCTAGCACCAATTATTTGCCATAAAGGTTGACCATTAACTGTGGCTTCCACTCTCTCAAGCATTTGAGGAATGTTTCTCTCGGAAATTTTAGATGTTTCAGGAGGAGTATCTGATGGTAATTGACCATCTTCCAAAGGAGAATCGCCACTCTCTTGAGGTTCGTCTTTTTTTTTTAGAGGAGATGTAACCCCTATCAATTCAGCGAATGCATCTTCATCGCCATTATAACCTGTTGAGGTAAAAGCATTGAAACCTTGCATGAATGCATCGGTGTTTGTAGATAGAAGCTCTATGAACTCTTGTCTATCACCTTTATATCCGGTGTTTACGAACTCCTCGTATAACTGTTTGAATGCTTTTTCGTTCATTACTGTTCATTAAATTGCGAACCATCGATACCTCCACCACCTGTATTACCTGCACCTTGTACGCTACTCGCACTAAACGCATCTTCTACAGCTTGAGTATCAGCTCCTGTAATTGTTTCGTAAAATACTTTTGCTCTATCTAAGTCAATGTCAAATAATTTTATCATGTCTTGATTAGATACTTTGCCACCTGTTTTGGCTGCGTCTTGTATTTTTGCAATAGCTCTAATTAAATCATCTTTGCTATCTTTTCTAATTATAATATTTCCTGCAGTTACATTTGGTATATTTATTACAGCAAAATCACCATCTTCACCTATAACTTGTGCTGAACCTACACCGGAAGAAGTTAACTCTACGTTAATTGCTTCTTCGAAACCAAGGTCAAAGTTATCTTTAAATCTTTCTTTTACTGATGTAATTGTTTCACCTTTTAAATATGTATCTGTTAATATACTTTTTATTTTACTTGTATCAGGAGGTGTGACATTGATAGCTTCGAACTCTATTGGTGAGCTAAGGTTACTATAGAATAGTTGATTATCAGGATTAGAAGCGTCAGCTAGAGTATTGTCTTTTAACTTCTTAAATGTTTTTGTACCTTTTAAATCACCCAAACTAAAGTCACTAAACTTCTCTCCTACTTGTGTAAAGAATAAATCAGGACTTACACTTCTATCAATTTCTCTTTGGAATGTATTACCCTCAGCATCAGTAACGTCATAAGTAAATGAAGTACCATTATCTACAATAGTAAAGTTTGTAATATTGTTGTTGCCCTCGAAGAATCTAACAGCGGCTTTAACTTCATCAGCATCACCTTGTTGTAGTTTAAATAATTGATTTGCAACTTCTTCTTTATTTTTTTTCTTTGTTTTTATTTCATCATATGTTTTTATTTCAGATGCACTATACGGTGTTTCAGTTCTGCTCATTTTAGCTCTTGCTCTGTTAATCAACATTTCTGTAATTTCAGCTTTTACTTTTTTCCCTTGTTCACTTTCATCATCAAACTCCCATTGTCCATTGGTAGGATTTAAAATTAAAGGAACTACTTTCCCACCCTTAGATGTTTCTCCACCTTTTAAAAATTCATAATCGTATCCAAGATATTTACCTGCAATAGCTGAAGCTACATCAGGATTTACTATTTGACTACGTATAATATTTTTTAATTCTTCTTGAAAAGCAGGATTTTTAAACGCATCATTTACTGTTTTAAAACCACCACCTGCAATCTTCCATGTTTCTGCAGCTGCACCTATTATCATGTCAACAATACTATTATCTGCTTCTAAATCTACAGCCGGTTTTAATGCAAATAAATTTGATTGATATCCTTTCATTCCTACAAAATCAGCAGGATTGTCTGAGTATCCAAGCATTACATTATTATCATCAAATATTTTTGGAGCAAAATATCCATTTCCTTGTTGGTCTAGTTGTAAACCATAATTGTCAAGTGAAGTAAATTTTTCATAATAAGCTTTTACCGCAGAACTTTCAGGCGATAAGTTTCCTTTATTAACTGCTTCAATATATAATTTATACGCTTCGGCTTTTTTCTTATTTATATCACCCGCCATCTCTGCAGTATTATATAAATTTTGTCTTTGAATAGTGTAGTCTCTTACAGATAGTATACCGTCCTGCAAGTCTCTGTCTTGTTGTAGTCTTTCTTGTGACATAAGATTAGCCATATCTAACGCTTGACTACGAACTAAATTATTGTCAGTTAGTGGCAAATCATAAAGAGAGTCGTCAAACTCTTTTGATTCGGTTCTTATTCTTTCCTTTTCATCAAGTCTTCGTTGTCTTTCATCTAGAATAGCTTGACTTGCATCTTTACCAATTTGTGCCCAATTGACTCTATCCTCTCTGTCTTCTCTTACATATCCAAAACTAGTTGCCATATTTTAATTTGTTTGTTGTGAACTAATTAACGCTTTTAATGATTCAACTGTCACACCAAGTGATTTAGCTAATAAGCTTAAATCGGTTGAAGTGGTAGTGCCACCTGCAGCTATATTGTAAGGATTCATGCTTAAATCAGCCATAGTTTTGTTCACAGAAGAAACAGTTTGAGGAACAAAAGGATTTACATTTCCTTTACTCGGGTCAGTTAAATATTTTATGTTTCCGGCTGACAGTTTGTCTCTTAAAAATCCTGTTAATTCATCGCCTTCCAAACCTCCTAAAGTTGTTAAATCATCTCTAGTCAAAGCTCCAAAACCTTTACCTTCGCCTAAACTTGCCTGAAAATCTGTATCAGTTAATTTAGCTTTTAAAGCGTCAGGACCTGTCAAGTCACCAAATTCAAAACCTTCAATACCTTTTATCTGTGCAGATTTTTGAAATAGTGGTACACCTAATTGAACACCTTGCATAACTGTACTTGTTAATCCTGAAGCAAAATCTTTTTTAAATTGAGCAGCTCTCATTTTTGCGTCTGCTATTTCTTTTTGTGCACCTGCAACTTCCCCTAAATCAAGTTGTATACCAATGTCTTTTAATCTTGATTCTTCTTCTGCTTGTACTAAATCTAAATCTTGTAATTCTTTAACTTCTTTGTCAGTTATTTTATCTTCTGATTTCATTACAGCATCAACTACATTTTGTATGTTAGCCATAGGTCTATCACTTTGGCTTACAGCCGCTACTATATTTGAACCTAATGCTGCTAATTGGTCTCGTTGCTTATCAAAAACTTCTGTCCTTAATGCAAGTTCGTCAAACTCATTTACTTCTAGTTTTCCTCTTGCATCCTGCATGTATTGGTCTGCTCTATCCTCTGCATTTTCTGCAGCTCTTTTTGATTTACCTGCTTGTACACCTGAAGCAATAGTCGTTCCTGCTGATAGTGTTAATGCCGCTGCTGCTAATATAGATGCTGTAGTTGTTAATGCCATATTATAATGCTTTTATCATTTCAAAATTATAATTTTCCCCTTTTACATATCCGTTGTTAAGATAAACATCAACTAAAGGGGAGTTTTTAATTAATGCATAAACATATGTGCTTCCTCTTTCTTTTGCTACATCAGTTAATGTTTGTACCAATAAATGAAGAGCATCCTTTCTATGTGGTTTTTCTCTAAATGTTTTACTAGAAATAATCCAATCGACCCAAGAAACCTTAGAGTCTGTTGAAATTACAAAACCTGCACAAACAGGTGTACCTTGCCATTCTATCATAATACCACCAAGCCCATTAAGAGGTAAAAAATCTCTTATAGGAGGTGTCCAACCCCAATCTTTCCACCATCCAACTAAGATATCATCATAGTCATTTTCACTAAGTACCCTTACATTAAATTTCATTTAGCACAAAGATACTAATTTTAAGGATAACTTTTCATAACATCTGACTGAACAGCAAATAATTCTGTTGCTTGTGTCGTATTACTTGTTAATTTAAATTCTCCATAATGTCCTACTATACCATATGATTCAGCTATTTGGTCTTTAACCGCAGCAAAATATAAGTTATTTGCCGGTATAGCAGCAGCTCCTGCTGCATCTATTTCTATTTTTACAATACCATTTACAGGAGTATATGCTATAGCTGTAATCTGTCCTGCATAAGTTAGTTGAGGATTTGCTTGAGTTACATCACTCCAATATAAATAGTCATTTACAGCTATTTGTGGATTTATGTATGTAGATAAACTAGAATTTATACCTATATCAAACTGTACAATTGGATTAGCAACTGTTCCGCTTCTTGTATCACTATTCATTATTCCTTGAATAGAACGTAATGGATATTGTTCTGAACCTATAGGAGTTCCCGCACCTGTAGTTGAACCTTCAGTTCTTAAATATGCAAAAAATGCTGCTTCTTTTTTTTCAAATGATTCGTCTTGTATAAATCCTGTTAACTGAATATCACTAATAAAATCAACATCCCATGCTGAATCTGATTCTAAAACTATAGTTTTAAACAATTTACTTTCTAAAGGTGATTCATTAAATACACTAGTAATAGTAGAACTATAGTTTACACCATAATATTGGTTTCTTACTTCATTAGTGTTATGCCTGTATAAATTACCTTTATTAAATGAATAAAAATAATTATTCATTCCAATCATGTAATCAGCGAAATAAGAGTAAAAAGATGGAAACCCTTGTACTGCTCCGCTATAACTTAATGTATAATTTTGACATGCCATAATTTTTATTTTAAGGACAACTTCCTATTAATACTATTGTTCCGTTGCTATCAACTTGCATATATCCGTTACCTCCACTACTTATTTTATAAAATCCTGCACCTAAAGTTGTTGTGCCAAAGTTGTTTGTAAATACAAATCCATTTGTTTGTGCTAGTGCATTTGAAGCACCAAATCCTGCAGAATAGAATGATGCGGTTGTTCCGGTTGCATTACATGCATCAGTTGAATTAGCAAATACAGTAGTGTTATATAGTATTGGAGGTAATAAGTCAGGACACATTAGTCCAATTTGAGTATCTCCCATACCTACAATAGGAGGTCTAAATACTGTTAGCGTTATCGTGGTGTTGCTTGAAAATGTTTTGGGTACGGGTGCGAATGCTATACCGGGGTTTGCTGTATAATTAGTACCTGCACTATTAACAGTATATCCGACTGTACTTCCTGAAACCCATGCTGCACCATCCCAAGTAAATGTTGGTTGACTTGTATATGCCGTTCCTGCAGTAGGTCCTACCGTTGAATCTCCTAGCCATATTGGATTCAAGCCACCGGGTGATTGATATCCATTAGCAACATCAGTCCATTCATTATATAAGGTACTGTTGTGTGATATCTGAATACCATAAGCTTTAGAAGATAAATCATCAATAAAAGCTCTTATAACACCAATACCTGTTCCTGTTTGAAATGTCATGTAGTATACACCTGCACCTTGGTCTATAGCAATAGTTCCTTCACCCGGAGATAATGGTGTTTGACCATTTGTTCTACAAGTTTCATTACAGCTTGGACAATTTACAATTGGTTGAAGAACTCCACCGCTTTGTCTTCTGTATTTATTATTTTCCATATACCATCCATCAGCAGCTAGTGTGCTTAAAGTAGCATCATCGTATACAGATGTTGCTGTAGCAAATGTAGGTCCGTCTAAATATTTCGATACTGTTAATCCCATTTTTTTATTTTATGAACAACCACAACAAGCATCATTAAATGATGTGTTTGAGTAACATAAACTCACATTGGTTGTAGTTCTTAAATCGTATACTAAATATAAATAATCATCAGTTGTACTTGGCATAGTAAAATCAGCATAATATTTGCCGGGTGCTTGAGATTGATTTGTGGTCAACCAATTACTTGCAGTAGTTATTGCTGTTAATAAATTATTCATATCAGTAGAATTGTTATTATAATTTGTTGCACTTCTTAAATACCCAAATCTGTCACTTGTTGGGTCAAACGTATATGTGTCATCAGGTTTTTTAAGGGTAAACATTTGTACTGTAGAAGCATTAGTAGGAATTGAATTTATTCCTTGAAACCCTGTTATAGAAGTAAAACTTGAAACTAAAGGAGATGATGTTCCTGATACCATTATAATTTGTTCGCTAGTAGAAGGTAATGTAACACTTCCGTCATTATAATTGTAACCTCTTCTAATTAATAAACCTGCGTTTGCATCAGTAGTAATTACAATAGCTTTTACAGTTATTGTATCAGGAGAAGGACAACTAATTCCTACTTCTAAATTATTTATTTCATTACCGGTTGAACCTACATCTCCTACAGTAAGACTAATAGCGGCAGTATTTACTTGTAAATTATTTTTTTGAAAAGTAAGTGTACCGGATGTAGTTACATCACCGGTTGTTCCTGTAGTACCATCATATGTCGCATCTATTTTAAATGTTAATCCTGCAGCTAACATCGGAGCAGTATATGTTATTGTGACTTCTCCAAGGGGTTGACCTAATTCTACAGTTAAGTTTCTAGGAGTATTAGAAGCTGTTAGTTTACTATAAGTTAATTGTATACCACAGTTTTCTACTTGAGGTGAAACAGGCAGTTCTATACAATTACTAGATAAAACATATTCATTCATGTACGGGTCGTAACCACCTAACTTTTGGGTGTTAAAACTATTTATAAATAAATCTCTAAACCATCCTCTCATTCCCATTTCAGAAACAACATCTAGTTTTTCAGCTTTAGCACTTACTCCTGATAATAAAATTACTGCACCTCTTTTTGAGTCGGTAAAATATTTTTCACTTCCATAACAAACAAAACTTTCAGGATTATTGCTGATACCGTATTCTTCAACTCTAGCGATTTGTGTTCCAAGAATTTCAGGAACAGATGCAATTTGACCACCACCCGTAGAATCTGATAATAAATTTTTACCCGCTAAAACATAAGAAATTTTATCTTGTTGTAATACTAATACATCTGTTTCTCTACCAAATAATTTTTGTACTGAGCCAAATGAATCTTCCAATACTTTAAAGTTTGATGTGCTAAGATTAAATTCATTTAATCTATTAATATTAGATTCGTCACTAAATCTTCCACTATATGTGAGGTCTGCAAATCTATGCATTTCTCTATAATTTTGATTTGAAACTGTAGTAACTCTATTGCCGGGAGATAATTCTGCACCGCCTACTCTATCTAATATTTTATAACTTTCTGCTCCATTTCCAAAAGCATAGCAATTAAATAAAGTGCTTTTAATTAATCCTGCTACTGCACCTGTTTGACTAACATTACCATCAGCAATTTGTTGGGCAGTTCCACCACCATGTCTTGCATTTGATAATCCCGGATTTAATATTGGGTAACTTTGGTCACCTTCATAAAACACATCAGGTAAAGCTTCCTGTGGCTCGGTTTCAAATATTAATGTGCTTTCAGCTCTAAAAATTACAAATTGAACTTCAGCTGTAGACCTTCTTTTTTTCTTAGAAAAAAGACCACGACAACTTTCTGTTCCTGTACAGCAAAAATAAAGTCCATTGTCAGTTGTACTTCTAACAAATTTATACCTATTAATAGTTACAGAATCTGCTGACATACCTGCTTCGGCTGCAGTAGGATACGCTGTGAAAGCATTACTAAATAACGTAGAATCATACTCGTTAGTTGGAGCTGCTGCTGCAGGACTACCTCCACCAACCCAAGTACCATCATCTAAATATTGTTGTATGTTATCTCCATTAAACCAATCTGCAAAATTTGCGTATGTTTGACTTGATGTAAAATTAAAATCTAAAGTATAAATTCTTCTTTCACAATTTCCATTACCTCCACCCGGTCCTAATCTAGTAAATTTTATAAACATAGTAATTCTAGTTCCTTGTGGAATATCGTAATCAACAAATAGATTTGTAGTAGTATCAAGCACATTTACCCTTACAGCATTAAATACAGATTGTCCTCCACTATCTGTATATGTTGTTCTATCTATTTCTATTATTGCTAAATCTTCTGCTGCTGTACCATCTGAGTTTAAAGCAACCGTTGTAAAATCATTAGCTATAACTTTTGCGTATGTACCCGCAGGTATATCAACAGTATTTCCTGAACCTATGCTAGAAGGTATCGTTATAAATCCTGCAGCTTGTGATTTTTTTTCTAATATGGTAGCGTATGCACATCTTTGTAAAGGACCGTTGGTATCTGCTTTTACTCTAAGTCTTTGACCTTCGCTAACCTTTTCATTATTTTCACCTTCTAATAAAATGTAAGTCGCACTAGTAGCGGGGTCATTAAAAAATATATTAGCATATATAGTATTGTATGTGGTATTTGTTGGTTTGAGAACAAATTTGTATCTATGTGCCCAATAAGGCGGTTTCATATTAGAAGGTATAGACACTTCGACTCTGTTTTTTCTTTCAGCTTCACTACAAGGTACATGTAAACTTGCGTTAGGTGCAAGTAAGGCAGTTGATGACCTGTTAAATTCATCCATGTATACTATTCCTACAGCATAATCAAAATCACTATGTAAACTTTCAGTTTCACCTTTTTCTCTATATGTAGCTTGTACAGTAGAAATTTTAAAATATTCATATACAATATTTGTTGGCGTACAACTTGAAGCATCACAATCCGACCAAGCCATTGCAGGAAATTGCAAAGTAAAAATATTAACATTTGTAGGGTCGGTTATTATATTGATAGGACCAACATTAGGATATGCTTCAGGCGTTATACCTGAGTTGTATGCAAAATATGTGTCTAAATTGTTTGGCATATCACAATTCCATGTGTCTGTCCATGTGTTTCCGGTACAAGAATTTGCAATAGTTGAAACTGATGATGATGTTCCAACAGTATTGATAAACTCAGTTGAGTTCGCCATGGCAAAAGCATTAGGGTAATTTAAAACTAGATTAAATGAAAAAGATATATTTGTGCTAGAGGTTTGAGCAGAAGGACCTCCTGAACCCGTAAATTGAGCGTGTTGAAATATAATATCCATTTCTAATAATCCACCTGCAACTAAATTCATTTCTGTTAAATCAATAGTAACAGCAGAGTCAGCAACGCTTTGAGTTCCTGACGTTGAGTCAAATGTATAGTCAGAACTTATTTTGGTTTCTGTTAAGTCAAACGAACCAATATCTTCGCTTTTTAATTCTATAGTATAATCTAAATCTACAGCTACACCTTGATAGTCTACTAAATTATATTGTTCAAAATAATTACCATAAATTAATCTATTACCCATTAAAGTTTGTGTAACCGCTTTTAAAGGAACATTGTCGTATAACCTACCTATTTGGTCGGTTGGCAATACAGTAAAAATTTGATTGCTATCAAAAGTTATAGTTACGTCTTGATTGTCAACATATCCATATTCAGATTTATTAAAATTATCAATAACTTTAATTACAGAATCTCCTGAATTTTTAAATAAAACTTCTACTCCTTTTACTAAAGGTCCTCCGGTATTAAATGTTATCTCTACACCATTTCTACTATTCTCCATTCCTTCATTGGTATAATCAGAACTACTCAGTCCAAATGTTTTAGGAATAAACGCAGGTTTTGACCATTGTGAAGTTGCTGAAAAATCATTATCTCCATACTCGTATCTATATGCAAAACAAAGTATTTTGTTTTCTAAAAAAGTATTTTCTCCTGCTGCATTATACATAGATATTGGAGGACTGATAATAGGTGGTTTTTTAATTACCAATAAAGACTCAGCTGTTATTTGGTCAACATTACCTATAGGAATTGGATAATTTCTTTTTACATTAATAAAACGAGGAGGATTATAATTATCTGTAAAAAACAACATGTCTTCTACTTTATTTATACTGTGAATTAAATATGTAGGATTAAAATTTAAAATAGTTTTTTGATTACCGGTTGCATCATCCATACTTATAACATGATAGGTTAAACTATCATATTCTACATCGTAAGAAACAATCATGTCTATTTTTCCTGTTGCACCTACAGTAAATGCAGGGTCATGTACAAACCAATAAATTGTTTGATTTGCTCCGTCCTCATAAGCACCAATACATTTTGCTTGATTACTAAGGTCTTCGCCAAAATTTAATGTAGTAAGCGGTGTGTTACCTTTAGAATTTTCAACTGAACCTATTTCTGAATTTTCAGTTGAACCAAGTCTTACATTTAATGCGTCTATATATTGTCCATTAGGAACTAAGCGTTCATCAACGCTTTTATTCATTTTTCCCTGTACGAAATTTCTTTGTATTTTACCCATCTTACTTTATCCATTTATCTTGACCTCTCAGATTTTGTAATAAACGACCCGGATGTATATTACTTAATCTTATTTTTGCATTTCTTAATAAAGCAGATTTTCTTTTTCGAGTTCTATTTACAATATATTCCTGAACACCAAGTTTACTATTTAATATAGAAAATTCAATAGCCGCATATATATATTCTTCAAATAATTTATTTACTGTTATTTTTGAATCATCACCGTTTTCCATTCCGTCTGAAATATATTCTAAAATTGCTAGTTTATCATTCATCGCAGAACTAAAGTTTATTACACCGGCTTTTTTGTCAATAGTAAATGTAGGATTAGCATTAGCTGTTTCTGTATTTAAACCCCAAGACGCACCTATAGCCATATCAAAATACCATACTCCGTCTACTTGCCACCCCCAATAACCATCATAAGGAGCACCTTGATTTAAATATTGTGTTTTTTGAACACCCGTTAATCTTTGTCTTGTTAGCTCAGAATACTGAGGTTTTAAAATATTACCTAAATGGTCAAATAAAATATTACCTTGATGGTCTTGTAAATACGCACTTGCAGAATTAATTTGTATATTTTCAACAAGCGGTCTTAAATATCCATCATAATACATAGAAACCCTTACCCAATTTACATAGTCAGCAGGTAATATATATCGTAATGAATCTGTAACCTGTAGTTCTAAAGCTTTTATTTCTTTAAATGCATCGTAGTTTAATTCTTGAATTGCTCTTTTTGCGTGAAATAATATTTTATATCTTTCTTCATTATTCACTAAAGAATGGTTTCCATTATACATTAATAGAAAATTAGTCACCACATCGTCTAAACTAATGTACTGATATGAACCCCAATTTGCATCTTCGGGGTTGGTATTGTTATTTGTATAATATTGATAATCTGTAATATAAGCCATTATTGTTCATCTTGGTTTTCTATCTGTTCTTGTCCTAAAGCAAATTGAACTACATCCCCTTCTCTAATCTCCATACCTGCAAATTGTAATATTTTATTTACTAAATCTTGAAAATAATCTAGAGGGAGTTCAAAATCTTGATAACTAGCTGTTACGCTAAATTGTGGTTGTTGAGCTGCACCTAGTGATACATATGTCCATTGGGGAGTTTTAGGATACCTAATGTATTGTGATTGTACCATATTTGCTGCATTAATAGTGGTAGGAAATACAGTCATTGTACTACCTTGAGTTGTGTATGCCGGAAAAGTTGTAGTTGGAGCAGTATATAAAGAATTATTTAACATTGTTATTTTACTTTGACTTACTCTTTCAGCTTCTCCTGTAAATGTAGTACCGGCAGCATCATAACACAAAACTTTATTTATAAAATAAAAATCAGACCCTGTAGTTACAGTTGACGGCATATTAAAAGTATTGTCAGCAATATGTGTTAATGCAGCAGTAACAGAAAACATATCAATTACTTCTACAATTCCTTTTTTAATATCCGCATAACCTGTTCCTGAACCTCTTAAATTTTCTTTATTAACTTGATTATTAAACTGATAAAATATATCTTCAAACAAATCTAATTGAGCTTGTTGAGCATATAAATTAAAATCTGCCGGTGATAAATAACCATAGTTATTTTTATTTAAAATAGCAAGAACAGCGTCATAAACCTGTTGTATCATCTGTTATCTTTTTTACAAAGATAAGGAAAAAAAAAAGAGGATGATTTTTTCATCCCCTTCTTAAATTACTTGTCTTCTAGCCGTTTTTCTAGTAGCTTTAAAGCTTCTATACCATCGTCAGATTGAAGAAAAGAAGACACAATATATATAGGGTCTTCTCCATACGGAATACTTACCATTCTCTTTTTATTTGAAGTGGTATTAAAGTGTACGTCTTTTTTTCCATTTTTATAAACTAATAGTCTATTGTCAAAAAATAATTGAACCTTAGAATATAATTTTAACATGGGGTCATTAACCATATTTACTAAATCAGTAGGATATTTTCTTGCAAAAACTAACATATCTCTTTTTAATTCAGCTGTAGTTAGTTTGCTTATATCACCAAACAACACTCTTCCAATTGTTTCTAATTGATTTAATGTCATTTCTCTAGCAAGAATTAATGCATCTACCTCAGCATATAATGTTTCTACATCTTCAGCAGCTTCTTTACCTTTATCTACTTCTTCAAACACACCACCGTTTTGTGGATGAATTGAAAGAAACTCTTGCAACACTTGGTTTTCTTTAGGAACAACTAGCATTCCATCTTCGAACACAATCGGTTCTAAAATAACATTACCGTCTTGTTCATCAACAAATGGTGATTTTTGGTTTCTTGCATAACGAAGAGGTTTGTTAACACCTGTATCATTATCAAAATACATTAAGGGAAATCTTCTACTATGTTGAGTAGCCAACATAAAAGCTAAGGGATATTTCTCGCCAACTAGGCGGTAGACTTTGTCTACAAATTCTTTTGTCTTTTTCATTTTATTATAATTTAATTAGATTAAAAAAAAAGGGAGGAGGTTAATCCTCCCTTAATTATATATACTCCTTATGATTTAAATAAGAAGAAGTTGTTAGCACCTAGAGTACAAACACATCTTTCAGAAAGGAAGTTAACTTCCATTGCATCTAAATCTTTGTTTGAAGCTCCACCTGCAGAACCTGTAATCCAAGACTTATAACGTCTATCTTCAGCTTCTGAAGCTCTATATCTAACATGTAAGAAAGGTCTTTTAGCGTTTTTACCTAAAATTTGGTCATAAACTGTAGTAGAACCTGCAGGAACTAATAGTCCATTTATTGCTCCACCTACTAATCCACCTCTCATTGTTGGGTCATTTAAGTATTTCCACTCAGACTTATAGAAGTCATAACCTCTTCTAAATCCTGTAAATCCTAAATTTAACGCCATTTCTTCATCATTGTCAAATAGTCCATATGAAGAACCACCTGCACCATAAGAATTTTGAGCTGCTAACATATCATCAATATCAAACGAGAATGCTCTATTAACGAAAATTACATTTTCTTCAATTGAACCTTGCTTGTCTAATCTTGAAATAATGCTGTCAAATCCTGCTAAATCAGAAGGATTACCTGCACCCCAAACATTTCCTCTAGCTTCTACAACGTAGAATACACCTTCAGAACCTTTGTTACCTGCATCTGCATATACAGCTTGTGTAGCAACACCTGAACCTGCTTCTGCCGGTACAGCTTCTACCATTGCTGTTTCTAGATAATCATCGAAACGTAATCTAGTTTCGTGCTCTGATTTTAGATACCATAAGTATCCTGACGCTCCATCCTCAGTTTGAACTTCTATCCATCCGATTTGTGCCATATCAGAACCTGATACTTGGTACTTATCTTTTAAGATAATTGGAGAATTTTCAAAAATGAAATCGTTAGAAATTAATCCACCTTCCATTCCATTTACTCCTTTTTTAAATTCAGAACCATAAATGAAAACTGATACTGTACCTGCGTAAGCTGCTAAACCTGCTGCTTCATACATTGCTACTGTAAAAGTAGTTGCTGTAACTGCAGTTACGATACCTTTGTTGTTTAATGCAGAACCTGCTGTATCATCAGAAATCATTACTGTTTGACCTTTTCTGATACCGATTTGTCCTGCTGCACCTGCCGGTGCTACTGAACCTGATGGTTGTCTTGCAGGGTCAATTTGTGCTGCAGGAACTGTAAAAGTTTCTGAAGCTGCACCTGCACCTGCACCACCTAAAGTACAGTTTACATATTTAATATGTAATCTACCTTGCTCTGCCCATTTGATAAGGTCAGAGTTAGAAGGCATTTCTGCTCCTACCATTCTTAAGAATGATGAAACAGTTCTATTACCATATCTCTCAAACTCTTTTTCATAAGTATCAGGAAGATACTGATTCAAAAAGTTAAATTGAGCATTAGTAATATAGTTTGACGACAACGCTACCTGTTGTGCACTTGGCTGCAACTGATACGTTGGACTTGCTAATACTGCCATAATTAATAATTTTTAATTGTTACTTATTTTTTTCTCATACTTTTTATCTTTAAACCTCGACCTGAGTCGGTATTTAAAGCTCTAACTTTCATTCCTCCTTGAGTTGTTGCAGTTTCAGGAGTCTTACGAATATCCATACTAACATTTTTTGTTTTACGGACTACATCTTCAACTCCTTCCGCTTGACCTAATTCATAAAAGAATTTAGCAAACTTCTCAGGATTCATAGCTAGTGATAAAGCTCTGTGGTAACCTTGTGCATCTTTCATCAAACCTGTATCTTGGTCTATAAACTTATTTATAAAGTTTAAAACATTAGATTGTTTCGATTTCATTTCGGATGCATCACCGGGACTATAGGTAACATTTTTATCGCCTACGGTAAACTCAAAACCTTTGAACTCACTTGAAAAAACCTCGTCAGTTTTTTTAGAAAACCAATCTTGTTTTTTTCTAGTCTCTTCCTCATTACTTCTTACACTCTTAAGATATTGTTCATACTCTTCAATTTTTTTACTCTCATCAGAACTAACAACCGCACTTGACTCAAGGGGTTGTTTATACTGTTCTTTCTGTTCGTTAAAATATTTCTTAGCTTGAACAACAGCTCTCTTCTTTGCTAACTTTTTTTTCTTAACAACTTTTTCATCATCTACATCATCATCCCATCTAAACTCATCTAACAAATCGTCTACATCTTCTGAATCTATAGCTTCATCAGTTGCTAGGTAATACTCAGCTAACAAATTATCAGGTTGCATGTCATCAAAGTTTCTGTTCAATCGAACATAATCTTCGATTCCTCTACCTGTTTCTTTTTTATATTTTAGAAAAGATGAAACATCTTCAGGTAAAACCTCTTGTTCTTCTCTTTCCTGCATTAACTCATCAAATGAATTAATGGTTTTATTATATCTTTTTCCTAAATACTCTAGAACTGAATTGTCATCAAGTTCTACAGTTTTAGTTTCTTCAACAACTTGTTCTTCAACAACTTGTGATTCTTGAGCATCTTGTTGAGCTTTTTTATCTAACAGCTCTTGCTCTATTTCAGCTTTACCTTTTTCAGGCGAACTTACTTCTCTTACTTTAATATTTTCTAAATTCATTTGATTTAATTTTAATTTGGTACAAAGTTAAACATTCTCTAATATTTATTTTAAGGTATTATCTAGGGTCAAATTCTGATAAATTAAAGCCGTCTAAGCTATCCTCATTAGATTCAAAACTTTGTGGAGGAAGATTATTTTTCTTTTGATTTATCAAATTAGACTGTTCAGTATTTTGTTGACTAATCCTATCTGCTTTAGCTTTTTCTCTATCTTTTTCTCTTTGCGACAAAGCAGCATCTTGTTGTCCTTTTAATTGCATATTGTATTCAAATTCTTCTGCCATTAAGCTTTGTTTTAATTGAGCTTCAACTTTCATTTTTTCTATTTCAAATGCTATGTCCGCTTGTCGATATTGCATTTTCATTTGACCTTCTGCTTGAATTTTTTGCATAGCAGTTTGAGCTGCCATTTGTTGCGACATTTGTTGCTGTTTAGCTAAGACTGCTTGTTTAGTCATTTCTCGCTTTTCATCATCCTCTTTTTTTCTTTTTCGTTTCATTTTGAGTAATTGATTAGCAAGTTTTATATTCCTTAAACCTCTAATATCAATAGCATCTTCTAAGTTTATATCTTGTTTTGATAAAGCCATTTGTATATTTTGTTCTAACATAGCTTTTTCTTCTTCGTCAGGAGATACCTCAATGAAAATACCGAAATCATATATATATAAATCTTTTATTTCATTTAATATTGAAACATTGTATTTACCTATCTGATTTATAAATTCTTCTTTATATGATGAATATTCTAAAACATCAGCTACTCTGTAAGATAACGCTTCAGCAAGAGTTCTATATAAATATAAACTTGCATCTAGTATGTGCCTAGTAGCTGTATTAGAATTTAATGCAGCAAGTTTTTGTACCCCTACTAAAGCATCAGGGTTTGGTGTTGAACCATCTCTCGCTTCATTTAATCCTGTTACTGTTCTAATCATATCCATATAATGATTATAATTAGTTAAAAGCATTTGTGTTTTACTTGCTCCGCTATTAGATGTAAGTTGTTGGATTGGTATTCTACCGTTGTTAAATTCACCATCTTGAGTATAACTTCTACCTACAACGCTACCTGTTTGAAAATAAAGCCGTAGAGCGTCTTCAGGGTTATAAGCGTTACCCGTACCTAGGTCGACCTCATTAAGTCCGTCAGCGTCAATATAAACACCATCAGGGACTGTTTTAGCGATAACTTGCTGTAGCTTTAAATGAGTTATCTGTATTAAATCTGCAAAAGGTATCATTCTTCTAGTTAAAGACTCGATACTTCCCTTATACATTCGAGGAGCAACTGCTACATAATTAGGCATTGCATGTTGAGATGCGGACTTTGGTCTAACCATATTTTTAGATAATTCCCATTTTAAAATATAATTAGTACCCATAACCATAACGCCTTCATACCAAACATCAATTCGTTTACTTATTTTTTCAAAATTACCTTCTTGTTGAATTTCATCAGGAGGATTGAATTGGTCATCTTTTTCAATTACTCTAGCTCCGCCACCATCTAGTTTTTTCTTTTTGTATACATACTCTTTAGTAGTCTTATAATTAAAATACATAACCGTAGCTGTATCTCTATAAAAAATACTGTTTTGATAATACTGTGCTGTATTAAAATAATCATACCAAGTTTGACTGTATTTGCTTATTTCTTCTAAATCTTCATTTGTTAATGTAGGGTCAATTTTAATTAACTCTATTATGGGTAAAGTTTTTATTTCTCCCCAATAAAAACAATCTTTAAAATGCTTATCTTCAGTATAACTATAAACAAGATTTGCAGGGTCTACATAAGATATAGTAACTCCATTACCCTCAAGAAATTCATGTTTTGCACATGCAATACCACAAACAGTAATATCGTAGTCTAATCTTTTTCTAATGTCTTGATAATGATTGTCTTCAAACAAGGTATTTATTGCTTCTTCTTCCGCAATTTCAATAGCAGGTTTATAATTTAAATTCATAAACAACTGCAGTTCATCATCTGTTTCAGGCAAACTATCAGCTTCAACTACAAAAGGGTCAACTCCAAAATTTTTAGATATATTTTCAAGAATAGGTTTTGCAGACATTTGACCTTCTACCATATCTTGATACTTAGAACGCTTTGCTTGAGACATAGCATCTTGTGCGTATGCTTCAACTTTAAATAATCTATCAGACATTCCGTTAACAACAATGTCAACAAATTTAGGAATAACCGGTACTATCGACCAATCTAAATTTAAATAAGATAAATCACCATCAATAGCTAATTCATTTTTATATTTACCTACAGATTGCTCACCTCTAGCATACAATCTTAATCGGTTAAAATTACCCCATTGATTATAGTATCTACATCCTACACCATCTTTTCTAAACCACTCATATTGTATTGCTTGACCTATTTGTAACCCAAACTCAACTGTTGCTTTTTTAGCATCAGACACAAATTGACTTGGGAAACCTGCGGCAGTTATATCTATTTTTATATCTTTCATTGTAATATTTTGCTTAAAGTTCCTGTGTTTGTGTATCTTGCAAAGTTAATGCTTATTTTTGACTCTTTTTTGGTAGGTAAATATAAGTGTTTTTGATTCGCCATAACAGCCAATCCTGAACTTATAGTCGCATCAAAACGAGTTCTATTTGATATATCAAACTTTGCCCAATCTTCTAATGTTCTTGTAAAATACATTGTACCCATGTCTTCTGAATCTCTAAATGTTCCTTCAAAATCTAATCCTACATATTTTTCAATATACGATTCAATTGCTGCTGCATGAGATTGTTTTACATCTTCACTAGAGTTGGGGATACCACCTAATTCTCTTTCTGTTTTTGATAATTTATTATATACTTTATCAGGACGATTCATACTGTATCCTCGATATCCTCTATTTTTAAAATGATATAATAATCTTGGTTTATTGTTTTCACATAATATTGGCATACCATAAAATATACAAGCCATCAATACTTCTTCAAAAAATATTTCAGCTGTTTGTGGACGAGCTATATATTCTAAAAAAAACTCATTACTTGGAGCATCATCCATATTAAATTTAGTCATACCATGTAAAGAACCGTTAGAACCTCCACCTCCTACAACTCCTGAGATGTCATATGAATCACAACCAAACGAACCTATATGTTCATTGCCCGGATATTTTTTACCATTTTTAATATAATATTTATTTTGTAATTGTTTATTGGGAGTCCATCCGACTAAAAATCTACCACGCTTGTCAGGTCTAAAAATTACTTCACTATCCTTTATACCATCTTTCCAATAAAAACTTCCTTGTGTTACATGATGTTGTAATATTAAAGAATCATTATAATCTATTTGCTGATAAATTTTCGTCAAATTAAATAGTGATTGTTTGCTTTCATCTCTGAATGCATGTGACTCAGAACGAGGAAATTGTCTGTAATATTCATTTAATGCGTCAGGGTCAGATTTTAACGAGTCAACTTCATTTTGCCAATACTCTACTGCACCAACTTTTATTTTTTCATTATCGATACCTAATACAGGTGAAGCAGGAGTTTCTAGCACAGGCATACCATACCTGTCTATAAATCCTTCCATATTCCATTCCATAGGTATAAACAAATTATACAAACCGCTTTTTGTTTGACCGTTAGCATTTCTTTTCGTAGTATCCGAATCTTCATATAAACTTTTGAAGTTGTTACCCCCTTTACTTAATGCGTTTGAAGTAGAGCCCATCATGCATTTACCAATAATTTTACTACCCAACCTCAAACAAGTTTTAGTTACACGCCAATTATTCAATATGTTATTAGGTTTTAACCATTTACCACTTTCGTCATGTACTAATAATAATAATTTTTCACCATCATAAGAGTTATCATCTGTATTTTTCCAATCTATTGTAGTATCTAAACCGTCAAGCTCTTCTTCTTCAACAGTATACATGTTTTTCTTTGTTATTTTAGATGCAGGTACTCTAAATGCTAGTTCAGTTTTTGGTTTATCCATACCGTCTTGTATAGGTTTGAAAAAAAACGGTAAATTACTTCCAATAGGTACTACTTTATCTGTAAACATTTTTTTAGCATCAGAACCTGTTTTAGATAAAATTCCAACTCGTGAATCTTTTGCTAATGTTCCGGTATTAATACATTCTGAAGAACCCATAAATGAAAACCCTGAACGTCTTATTTTTAAATAACACAATCCAAAACTTCTTACATCAGCTTTACATGCTTCCCAAAAAATAAAAAATAATCTGTTGGCTTCTCTAAAATCAGGATATCCAACATCTATTTTTGTCCATTGTAAATACATATAATGAGAACCTGTTAAGTAAGTAGGAATACCATTATTATAAAACCAATATCCTTCTTCTCTGTAATCAAATTCTTGTTCTATGTAATCTACCCATTGATTTTTAAATATTGCAGGTTGTTCGTTCCATTGAAAAATAGTAGATATCCGTTTTAATTGTTTAGGATATTCTTTTCTTTCCCAATATTGAAGCTTGGTAGAAGGGTCTCTCTTTATTATTTTTTTTGGTGCTAATGGTAAAGCAATACTAATATTATTAATTCTAATAATTTCGCCTATTTGACCTGTTTTTGAAATTACAACAATATCATATTTTTCGTTGTAACCGTATTTCCATGTTGCACTTTTGTTTTTATTTGTAAGTACAGATTTAGGAATTACATCAGATAATGTAGTATATAATTTATTTTGAACGTCTTTCTGCAAAACCTTGATTTGTCGTTTGTGTTATACCTTTACTTTCTAATTCAATTAAATCTTTTTCAGTTTGTATGCGATTTAAAATTTCAAATGCATCAAAAATTGCTAATTTTTTTGTAGCAGCAGCATTTTTTAATCTGTCAGCAGATAAATCATCTTCACCTCCTCTAACTATTTTTTCTTTAGCAACACTAATTAATTCATCAACCGCCTTTTGTCCTGCTTCAATAATTTTTAATTTAATTTCAATATTACTCATAATTTAACTGTTATAAATTCAGACATAATTCTATACATCAATACGCCATCTATTCTAAACTCATATTCGCTTTCAGGTTGAAATGCTACTTCATCTCCTTTATTTACGCCATGTTTTATTAACTCAGCATTTGGATATTTCATAACACCTATTAATGGTTCGTGTTTTACAGCTTTATTTAGATAATAGTCTTTAACAGCAATTGGCTCTACAAAACAATATTTATCATGAGCAAACCACTCTCCATTTTTATTATACAAAAAAAATTGGTCGTTGTCTATAAAAAACAAATCATCTTTAAAAAAACTTTTACCGCTTTTTTGTATGCCTTTCATATCATAATAATATTTAAAAACATTATGATGAACTATTAATGTGTCACCTATTTCAATAGGTCCGCAATAATTTAATGGTAAAGATATGACTGTTCCATAACGATTTGAAAACTTATGGTCTTCCTGTGAAGAGCTAACAATAAAATCTACCTCACCAAATTTTTTAGTATTGTCGTACCTTTTTCCTTTTTGTGGTTGTACGATGAAGCTGTGAGGGGATTGCATTTTGATTCATTGTTTAAAAATTTATATTGTATTCTATAGAAACCGGCATCACACTATTAAACGATTTCCATAATTTAATTTCATTTTTTTGAATAATATATATGTTATAATTATTTGTAGAAGATTCAAATTTAATTAAATGGATAACATAATTTCCTCCTAATACCTCTTGCCCAACTAAATAATGCATAGCACCTGATTTATAGTCAGGTCCTACTGAAATTTTTCTTATATCCATTACATTTAATTTCTAGAATGCGTCTTCTATTCTATATTTTATTTTAAATTTTGTTGACCCTCCACCTTGCGTTGGATTTGTGTCAGCAAATAATTCTAATGCAGCATTTACTTTAATTTGTCCATTTGCATTTCCATTGCTTTGTGCCGGTGGAATAGTTTGGTAAAAATCACTACCTGAATTTAACATACCATTATCGAAATTTAAGAATGGTTGAAATTGAATATTAGTTCCACCACCATTAAATCTTACTGCAACGTCATTTGTAAAGTCAAAGTTTGGAGCTGTATGATTAAGTTTCCATAAACATTCAACAACACTAATCATTTTACCTGCACCCGGAGCAGGAGCTAATTCTATTGGTGTAGTAGCTAAAGCCATCATTTGTGCATTTGATACAGTAGTTTCTACTTCAACAACATTTGCTGTTCCACTATTTACCCATATCAATCCGGTGTTCGCAGGATTTTTTGCTAAAATCTGTCCTGATGTACCTACATTATCACCTGCATCTCTAATTTCTTTTACATATATATCTTTCCATCTTAATGCCGAAGTACCTAAGTCAATAGCTTGGTCAGTAGTTGGTTTTACAATACCAACACTATTAACTTCTCCTTTTGTAGTTATATCTGTTGGGAAAGCTATAGTTAATGCTTGTGCATTACCTGAAGTTACAATTTCATTAGCTGTACCCGCAATAGTTAAAGATTGCGAACCTAATGCAACTGTTGGTGTTCCTGTATTTGAATCACCTAAAAACTCTAAAGAATTTGCACTTACTGTAGTCCATGATAACTCGTTTGAACCATTTTTAACTAAATACTGTCCTGCTGTTCCAACACCACCGTTTACTGCATCTATATCATTAACAAATATCTTTGACCATCTTAATGCACTACCACCTAGAGGTACTGCATTATTTGAAGCCGGTGTTAATGAAGTTGTAATTGCCATTTCTCCCGGTACAGTAATAGTAGAAGGTAATGATAAAGTAAGTCGTTGGTTTAATGCTGTTGCCGTAATTTCATTTGTAGTACCCTGAATACTCAAACTTTGTGTTGGTAAATCAACACTACCTGAAGTTGTACCATCATCAAAATTTAACGTACTGTTATTTTGTGCAACCCATGCTAATTGACCGGAAGCATCTGAAGATAAAACTTGACCACTTGTACCTCCTGAGTTAGAATGGTCATACAATTCACTCAAATATAATCTTAAAACTCTTTTAGCTGAACCACCAATTCTAGTAGTTAGGTCAAGTGAAGGGGTTATATCTGTGCCTACTTCAAATGAAGTAGTAGCTTTCATTGTTGTTGTTGATTCTATACTTCCCGGAGCTATAAATGTTGACGGGATACTGTATGTAACAGTTCTTATACCATCTCCTAATGTGGTTATTTGATTAGCTGTTCCCAATAATCTTATTGGACTTGTCGAATCACTATGACCTATATTGAAAGAACCTGTTCCTGTATCACCTGCAAAATAAGCAGTAGGTACATACCACTCTAAAGCGGTATTACCTGAATTTTTTCTTAATACTTGATACTCTGTACCTGTACTGTTAGAGCCATCTAAAATATCATCAGTAGCTAGAGATAGCCATTTTTTTGTACTACTACCTAATTTGCTAGTGCTGTCAGTAACAGGTAAAGCATCTGCTGTTACATTAATATCGTTTTTAGTTGTTATGTCCGTTGGGAAGGCAACTGTTATTGTTTGTGAACCTCCAACTGTTACAATTTCATTTGTTGTTCCGGCAACAGTTAATGTTTGTGTTGGAAGGTCAACAACTCCTGTTCCTGTATCACCTGCAATTTGTAAATCGTCTGTACCTGTGTTTGCTACCCATGATAATCCTGAACCTGTAGATGATAATACTTGTCCTGCCGTACCTGCTGAGTTAGATGCGTCATAAATTAAATCAGCATATAAAGCTAAAAACTTTTCTGTAGCTGAAGCTAAATTACTTGTACTATCTGAAACAGGAACTACATCTCCTGTAGCTATTAAATTTGTAGTAGCTTTTACAGAACCCGGAGCAACTAATGCTGTAGGTAATGATAAAGTTAAAGTTTGTGCACTACCTGTAGTTACAATCTGACTTGATGTTCCAAGAACAGAGAAAGATTGAGAATTTAAGTCTACTGATGGTGTACCTGTGTTAGAATCGCCTAAAAATTCTAATGAAGAATCATCAGGTGTAGTCCACTCTAATGCTGTATTTGCTGCATTTTTTGCTAAAACCATATTAGCTCCACCCAAACTATCTGCTCCATCTGCAATAGACCTAACATATAAGTTTCTATATCTTTCGGAGCTTGAACCAATATCGTAAGTCATATCGGCTTGAGCTTTTAAATCTTGTGATTCTATATCTCCTCTAGTCGTTATGGTTGTCGGTAATCTGAAAGCAACAGTTTCTGATACCGGAGATAAAACCTCTACTTCATTTGTTGTACCTACGAATGAAATCATTTCAGTTGCTAAATCCACTACAAATGTAGCTGCTCCTGAACTACCTATTCTAACTGATAAATCTTCATTTGGAATATCCATCCAAGACAAAGAACCACCACCTGCTCCTGCAGATAAAACTTGATTAGCTGCACCAAATGCATTTGTATCATCAGCAATAGCATCTACATAAAGATTTAAAAACTTATCAGTTCCATTCCCTATGTTTGTGTTACTGTCAGTTAATGGTTTGAAAGAACTTCCGGTAATTGTAATATTTCCCGGTGCTACCATGTTAGCAGTAAATGAAAGCTGCATAGTTTGTGCTCCATCACCTACTGTTGTTAGTTGGTTAGCTGTACCTAATATCCTTAATGATTGTGTTGGTATATTTACTGATGTTGAACTTGTATCATAAAAACAAGATAAATCATCTACAGTTGCTATTGCATCGTCTACATAAGTTTTAATAGCTAACGTACTAGCTATATTATTATTAGTAGCTCCTAACAAACTTGTCGACACAATTAAAGAAGAACCTCCAACTGTTCCTGTTAAAGTAAGTATACCACTAACTGTTAAGTTAGTAGGAACAGTTAAAGTAATAATTTCTCCTAGGTCAGCTCGTATCTCATCTATGTATGCTATACCATCAAGATATAAATCTTTCCACTCTTTACTTGATGAACCTATATCATATGTGTCATCAATAGCGGGTATTAGCGAATACGAAATGTTTCCAAATAAATAAGTTGCTAATGCTGAAACTAAAACTGTTTTAGTTGCTAGAGATGAATCTTTATCTGTTAATATTAAATAATCATCTCCAACAGGTGCTATATTTGGATAACTCGTAGTGTCGCTAATCTTTGCCATTTACTCTTTTTTTTCTGATTCGTTTTCTTTTTCGGATTCAGCTTTTATATCCTCAGCGGTTCTAACTTCACCGGTTTGCATATTAATGCTACTATCCTTTCCATACTTCTTAATCAATTCTTGTTCTACTTTAGCGAAGTCTTCCTTAATTTGGTTGATTTCTTTTAGAACTTCTACTTTACGCATCTCTACGTCAGCAATAACTAATTTAGCTTTTGTAAAGTCGTTTTGTGATTTTTGAATTGATTCTAATTCTTTGTCTGTTAATTTTTTACTCATTTCATTTAAATTTAATTGTTAATATTTATTTTTATTGTTACAAAGATAATAAATTATTATCTAACATTCTCCTACGCTACTTGCCTGTTCGTCTTCAACATACATTAGTCCACCGTTTGCCAATTTATAAAAGTTATCAGGCATAGGAGTAGTTCCCGATGAGTTAGTGTAAACATTGTCACCTGCCTGTGGATAAGTTCCTGAACCATCATGGTAATAAGTTACACCTGTTGCTAAATTACATACGGCTTTTCCACTTCCTCCACCTAAACTTCCATTAAAACTAGTCAATGATGAAGCATCTTTATCATAACTGTAAAATGAATTTGCCTGAACAGGAGTTGAATTAGGAGGATAAGAAGCACTTGATGTGTTAATAGATGGGTAAGATTGACCTGACCCATATGTATCACCACCGGCAACTAAATCTCTAATAGATATAGCTCCCGTTATACTTCCCGACCCCCATGTACCATACGCACATTCTCGAGCCATATTTAAAAAATCTAATGCTCCTGACGATGGTATTGCCATTATTTTTTAGCTTTTCTGCCCTTTCGTGCTTTTCCTTTAACTGCGTCATCAATATCACCAAGTTGATTTCCAACTTCTTTTATTGCATCAGCTACATCAGCTAATTCAGCTGCAGTTAATTTGTATCTTTTTTTTATTTCTTTAACTGTCGCAACAGCTTTTTCATCTATAGTGGTTTTACTCCATAAAGCTTTCCACATATCTTTCCAATATTGTTTTGTTAATTTCCACATGATTTATTTTTTAAAATTTCTATTTCATTTTTTAATTCTTTGATTGATTCAATAAGTAGCGGTACTAATCTACCATAATCTACTGTTAAATAATCATCTTCATTATCGTAAGAGATAGGTGCAGTTTCTACTACTTCCGGCATTACCTTTTCTACTTCTTGTGCACTTACTCCTACTTGTCTTTCATAATTTTCATATCCAAGTTCTGCTGCCTTGTCATTTTGTATATAATAATAACCGTTTAATTGACACACCTTATCTAAAGCATCAGGGATGTTACCTTTAAAATCTTTTAATCTTTCATCTGAATAGTATGCTACAATGTTTCCTGTTGCTCGAATTGTGCCACTTGCAGTTGCTGTTGTTCCTGCAGATATACCATATCCTGATGGAACATAGAAACCTGAAGCACTTGTAAATATGCTATTTTCCTGAATCTTTAATGCACCGTTACCGCCAAATCCTTTTAGTGTAGTATTAATATCAGAATCGTCATGGTTTAATTCAAAGTCACCATTATTATCACTTATAGAATAATCACTCTCAAAAATTAATTTGTTTGATGTGCTATTCCATTGTAAATCACTATCACTTGTAAGACCTGTGCTACTATTCCAAATAGCTATTCGATTACTAGACCCTGTACCTGTTACTGTTCCTGTATTAGTAGTAAAACCTGCGTCATTGTCAAATAATGATAGTCCTATTAAATTAGGTGTAGATTTTCTATTGCTACCGCCACTTGAGCTTAATATAAATCTATCTGATGAACCCATAGCACCCGTAGCTGATGATAATTCACTTAAATCTAAACTTATTCCCGTAGCTGTTGTATCTAATCCTGCTCCAACTGTAATTTCAGTTAAGTCTAAATCAATATCGATTGTACCACTAGATGTAATTGGTGAACCACTAACATCTAGTCCTGTACCTACTGTAACCGCAACAGAGGTTACGCTACCACTTCCTGTACCTGCTCCTATATCACTTCTAACTTGAGCCGGAGTTTTTTCTATTATGTCACCTGAAGATGTTGCAATTAAGTATGATGCAGAAGTACCTGTAAAAGTTTGTGCACCATACTTATCAAACTCTACTTGACCTGTAGTTTCAAGTCTTATTGTTTCTAGACCACCTGAATATATAATATTTTTTTGAGCAGCAATAATATATAAATCACTACTAATTACATCAATATAATCACTTGCACTTTCAAACTGTACTTTACCCGAAAAAAGTGCATTTTGAGATGTATCTAAGGTTAGAGCTAAAGTATCATTAGTGTAAAAACGCTGAGGTATATTTGCTGTGGCTCTATGTTCAATAGAAGAAGCGGTGTGATTTAATATAAATCCTGATGTACCTCCTCTAGTTAATCTTAAGTATGCTTCACCACCTGTTCCACTTCCACCGTCAATACTTACAACAGCATCTCCTGTTCCTGTTCCACCTGCACCAAAAGTAGAAACAGCACCATTTACATCTACAGTACCTTCAAAAGTGCTTATTGCTGAAACACCACCCCCAACTGCTATTCCTGAGTTGAAATGTGCCCAACCACTATCCGACATATCTAGTCTAAAAGCGGTAATTTCAACACTATTATCGTAACCATTAACTTTAAAATCTTTATCATTTGTAGATACCTTAATTTCAAGGTCTTGACTATCATTGGTTAATCTACCAAATTCAGTACCGCCATCTTTAAATACAATATCCGCACCATCAGCATCTAAAGTAATATCTCCCGCTGCATCTAAAACAATAACTCCTGAAGATTCTATTTCAGTAGTTACTACTTTACCTGTTACATCTAGCTGACCTGCCAAAGTTACATTACCTGTTGTGTTTGCTATTGTTAATGCAGAACTTACACTTTCAGTATCTATTTGTAAAGCATTAGTATTAGCAGGAACTATAATTTTAGTATCATTTCCTCCGGTTCTAAAATGTAAAATAGATTCATGGTTTCCATCATCTTGGTGCACCATAAGAACTGAATCACTTGCATTTGCATATACTTCAACTGCCGCTGTTCCACTAAATGAATTAACAATGGTATCAGCTGCAAATATTGACCTAGTACCGGAAGCAGTAACACCTGTACTTGTAGTTTCAAACTTTTTACTGTTATCATAATACAAGTTTACAGCTCCGTCAGTTGTAAATTGAGCTTTATATTCAGAACCTGCTGCGTTTGTTATATATACTTGTGTACCTGCTATAATTAAGTTACCTGAACCATTATCAACTATATAAGAATTATTTGAATCGTGATATAATTGTAAATCATTAGAATCTCCCCAATAACTTTTAATATCATCTCCATGAGTTGTGTTTTTGGATATATTTATGTTTTGAGCACTACCATCTAATGTAAGATAAGCAGTTACACTACCACTACCATCATCTGCTTGAAAAATAATATCTTTACTAGAAGTTATATTTTGTATAATAAAATTACCTGAACTATTTGACAATCTACCAAACTCTGTACTTGCTCCTTTTAAAACTATATCTTGACCATCAGCGTTTAGTCTTAAGTCATCAGCAGCATGTATTTCGAAATCGCCACTACCGCTTTCAGTAAGGGTTGCTTTATTAGAGCCATCGGTAGTAATAGATAAAGCACCTGCAGTAATATTTACATCACCTGCAGCATCAATTCTTTTAGAATCAATTTTGGCTAAAAAATTCATAAAGGTTGTATTTAATTATTACCCAACCTTACTAACTAAAACCCTAACATCATTTGATGCAATTGCTGAAGTTGTTGATAAGGTTAGTGAATTTGTATTTGTTCTCACAACATCCAAATAAACTGTATCATATGAACTATTATCATAACATTGAACAGAAACATCTCTTGTTCCTAAGTTATGAGTAACTGTATATGAAGTAGCTGAACCATTTCCAATATTTTGTGCATAACTATGATTATCACCTATACAAGTTGCAACAGCTGTACAGAAATCACTTACTTGTGAAGCTGTAATAGATATAGCTTGTTCCGCAATTGAAGTAACTAAACCTTTAGCGTTAGCTGTAATAGTCAAAGATTTACTCGCACCACCTTGTGAAGTAGTTTCGGTTGAATTTACTGTTGCTAAAGTTAAAGCACCTGTAACATTTGCTGAACCATCAAAAGTAACTGACCATGAACCATCACCTGTCAACGCTATTGTTCTCGCTGTTTCTAAAGCTGAAGCTGTATCTGCATTACCTGTTATAGTTCCTTCAATGTTTGCGAATAGCTTACCAACATTTGCAATTGCAGCTGTACTTCCCGGTTTAGTAGTAGCATTACCTAGTCTAAAGACCGGTGCACTTGCACTTGATGATGCTGATGCATCATAGAACATAACCGGATAATAGTCAGTTGAAGATATTACATAGTTACCGAACCATCCAATATCAACTGAGTTTGCACCCCCACCGGCAACATCATTGCCACTAGCGTACTCCATCATATTATCTTTGATGGATACAGTTGTACTATCGATTGTTGTAGTTGTACCATTAACTGTTAAGTTACCTGCAATAGTTACTGTTGAACCATCGTCAGTCAATAACGAGTCAGTTAATTGATTATTTGAATTATCCCACTTTAATACTTTGTTAGCACTTAAAGAACCATAATTTTTTAGTCTTAAACTTCCTGAAGTAGTTATTGTACCACCCGTTAAACCTCCGTCTGCCGGAGTTGCAATGGATGTAACTGTACCACCTGAAGCATCAAAAGGTAAATCTGAAACTAAACCTTTCTTAATATTATTGTCATCAGAATCACTATACCATATTACATCTGCTGATGCTATAGCTGTACCTTCTAAATCGGTAGCCGCTTCGATGGCATTGTTAGTTCCTAAGTAATCTATTTTTAAATCACTAACAGCAGCTGAACCATTATAAGATGTCATTGTTAAACCTGTAGAAGCACTTAAAGAATTTAAGTTACTTCCTAAAGAAACACCACTTATAGTTGAGTTAGCTAATCTATCGTTATTAATTCCACCTGCAGATATTCCAAAAGCTAATGTTCCTGAAGATGTAATTGGCGAACCACTTACTGTTAATCCGTTAGCTGCAGTTGCCGCTACACTTGTAACAGAACCTGCTCCTGCATTAATGTAAGTTGCTAACTGAGATAAGTTAGCATATTTTACCTCAGAATCAGTAGCATCAGAGAATATAAAATCATCTGTATCAGCTAAAGTAACTGATGTTCCATCATCGGCAGCTAAAATAATATTATCAGAACCTGAATAATCAACATTTAAAGTAACAGAACCTGTAGAGCCACCGCCTGATAAACCTGTTCCTGCGTTTACTGCTGTTATATCACCTTGCGTATCTGCATTTATTGTTACAGCACCTGTTGCTCCACTAATAGTTACATTAGTACCTGCTACAATAGAAGTAACACCTGAGTTGGTAACAGTTATACTACCACTTGATGTAATTGGTGAACCTGATACAGAAATACCTGTACCTGCTGTAATACCAACAGAAGTTACCGTACCATCTGTTAAAGTCGCTAAAGATAAATCACCACAAATAACTTGAGAAGATGTACCTGCACCTGCAATATTTAAAGTACCCGATGATGTAATTGGTGAACCTGTTATAGTTAATGCATCACCTGTTTCAGTTAATGCAACACTTGTAACTGTTCCTGAAGTGTTGGTAAAAGGCAAGTCAGATACATTATGATATTCTACTGTGTTAGTAGAAACATTACTTGTCATAATTTTATCAGTTGCCGCTACGGAATTTCCTGCATCATTAGTCGCTTCTAATATGACATTGTCTGAACCTGCGTAATCTACCGCTAAAGTTACAGTACCACTTGTACCACCTCCTGATAGACCTGCACCTGCAGTAACACCGGCAATATCTCCTGTACCATCTAAACTTATCCAACTAGAACCATTGTAATACTTAAAAGTATTAGAAGTTGTGTTGAATATAAATTGACCTGCATAACCCGTAGGGTCAGATGCTAGGTTTTGAGCTTTGACGTTCTGTAATTCATTTTCCGTCAAATCAATGTTAGTCAAATATCTTATTGCCATGTTTTCTTTCTTTTATTAATTTAAAAATGCTTTTCCTGCAAATGCAGCTGAAAATGAAACTGTCAACTGATTTGAGTTGTTATATACAATCTGTCCTTGTGCAACACTATATGGAGTGTTAGCTGAATCCGTTACCGTAACTGAAGGAAACGAATTTAAATTATGTGTGATAGTCCATGTTGCTGAAGCTACACCTTGTGTATGAATGTAGGTCGTTGCAGGGTCAGACTTATATGTTAGCAAAGATATAAAATAATCTTCACTATCAACTAAACTCCCATACCCTGTGGCGTAAGTAACCCCAATGTTCCAAAAATTAGTTTCTACACCATCTTGAGCAGCTGAATCCCATTCATAAATTGCAAAGGTAGAAGGGTCGTCACTTCGTGAAAGTAATACTGTAGATTGTAATAATGGGTTTGTATAATATGTGCTTACATCAACAGCATTGTTTATTTGTTGTTTGCTTAATTTAAAAGATGTAATTGAACTCAAAGGAACTGTCCCTGTATTTGTAGAATCGAAAGAGATAGTTCCGGCTAATCTAGCATCACCGGGTTCTAAATCTTGATATTGATATCTTAAAGATTGAGATTCAATACGATTGTATTTATTCATAAATATAGCTACCTCAGCTGCAGAAAAGTTTTTTGTATTATTACTTACATCAGTACCAATCCATTTATCGGCAGGAACTACAGGTGTAGATAGAGGGTATGTTTCAATTTTTGCCATTCTTTATTTTATTTCCTTTTTCGTATGAGCGTCCTCCGAAGTATGCTGCAACAATTGTTATAAGAAGCATCTGCAATAAATCCGACCATTTTTCTTCAACTGCAAAGTTAATAAATCCTGAATCAATAAAAATTAACAACATAGTACATACAATAACAAAAATTAAAACTAATGGTCTTACAGATTTAGATAATTTATTGTCAGAGGTCATATCTGCTTTCCATCTATCAGTTACATTTTTTTGCATAGCAGCTTCCGCATTTATTAGTATCTCTGTCATTTCTTTTTCAAATTCTGCTTTTTCATCTTTAGTTCTAACAAACCTGTCTACAATGTTAGATAACTTATCGCCTACTTCACCTGCACTACCTCCAAATATTTTTGCTAGTATTTCTTTCATATTACTTTATATTTAGTTTTACCATCTTGTTTATATGCTTTTAAACATCTATTTCTATTTTCTTCTTTAGATACATATGAAACATGAATCCAATTAGGATTCATATCTGTACCAAATTCCCATATCAATTGGTCAAAGTCTAGGTTTTCTCTTATATACATAAACATATCTGCATTTGTTTTATGTCCGTATACGTCATCGATATCAATTGCTTGACCCTTACAATGTTGCGAGGATGCTGCTCCCCGAATGGCTTCATTCAATTCAGCCGACCTAAAAAATGAATTTACTTTAATAGGTCCGCCTACCCATGCTCTCAATGGTTCAAAAACCATTTCTGCAGTCATCTTCATTGTATCAACTTGAGTTGGATTTGGTGTGTTGTCTATTCTTTTTCTTTTAGCTGTGTTTGAGTGTATTGCTTCTGCGTATGTAATATGTTCGCTTATTTTCATAATTCAATGTTTAGTCCTATAGTAGATTTAAAAATTTCAGTATCCCAAAATTTGGTATACTCTCCTTCTACAAATATACTCAATTTTGAAGTAATGTACCACCCACTAATTAAACCAAACTGATAGTCATCCCATTGTTCTAATTCAGAATCTTGTCTTAATCCACCTAATCCCCAATTATTTCTATTTAAATAACTAAACGCTTCATCCCCTTTAAAGTATTTATGATATGGTAATATATAGTTTGCATATGCATGAATCCATACCTTATCTGTATAACTATACCAATCCATTCCGACAATAGGTGCTACTTCCGCAAATGCATCTAATAAATCCCATTGCTCTCTGTTAAATCTGTTCATCAGGTCAGCAAAGACTGTCTCACGAAACTCTAAATCACTATCGGCTACGATGTTTCCTTCAGGGTCAATCCAATACCAATCATATACTGTATTCCCAAACTCATCCTGTTGGGTATATGCTATATCATCATAGCCGTATTGGAATCCAAGTGTATACCATGGATTCAATGCATATCCGTTTTCATTAGTTTCATTTAACCAAATTTCTACAGGATTGTATCCAAATGCTTGGTCATGAGTTCTTGCTATAACACCCGCTGATATACTAAACTTTTTACCTATTGGTAGTCTTCCCCTAACTTCTGCCGAATTGTATTCAAAACCTACATTACCTTCAGCTCTTGACTCTACTTTAACAATGTGATGATTACCCGTATGCCTAAGAAAGTAACGGTGATTAGTAAACACCTCACCTCTTTCCCTTTCTTTCTCCCAATGAAATAAATATTCCCAACCATCAAAAGCAGCTGTTGGAGAAGATAAAGCTACGTTTTTTTCAGTTCCATCATAATAAGCTTTTTCTTTATTTTCATAATCAAACCTGGCTATTCTTCTAATTCCAAAACCATAACGATAATCAAATTCGTAATATTCAGTTGCGTCTTGTACTAAGGGTACATCATACAAACTACCACTAGGATTGGTTCTTACTATATAATCTATAGATTGTTTTTGGTATGGATTACTTACATCACCCGCTAAATAAAAAGTTCCGTATTTTAAAAAATCCTCATATACTTTTGAAAATATATTTTGTTTATTAAATCCTTTTTTTAATTTTCTAACTTCTTTTTTTGTTGGCTCTACTACTGCTTGTGCTTGCGCATTAAAAGTAAGTGCGGCTAATAAATAAATAATTATAATATAAAGTATGCTGTGAATAGCAAACTTTTCAGTCTTCTCTTT
>MDSV01004983.1_pt1 | contig 35445 bp, 36 predicted proteins | sample 810851 | NCBI WGS metagenome assembly MDSV01 (sample SAMN05326640, study PRJNA326480) | marine metagenome | isolation source: seawater | place: Atlantic Ocean: North East | collected 2012 | reverse complement strand
TATTATCTGTTTTTAATAAAAGAAGTTTATATATCACTATAAATAAAAAAATAACAAAAAAAGAGAAAAAATACCTTCAAAAATTCTCAGAAAACCCTCTAATTATAGGAGGAAATACAAGACATAAAAGCCTTATCAATAGCTTAAATCAAATTAATGATCAAAATATTAGGTATATTTTTGTTCACGATGCAGCCCGTCCAAACATATCTAAAAAATTATTAACAAAAATTAAGAGTTTACTTTTAACAAATAAATATGACGCTGTCATTCCTTACCTTAAAATTAATGATACTTTGAAGAAGATCCGGTCAAACTCTAAATTTAAAACAATAAACAGAGATAATATTATTTCCACACAGACACCGCAAGCATTTAAAGTTAGCGCCCTGTTAAAAAATATTAACAATGCTTCTTATAGCGTTACTGATGATGTTCAATCCATAGAAAATAAAAAAACATCCAAAATAAAATACTTATTAGGAGAAAAAACAAATTTAAAGATTACGGATATATCTGACATTTCTCTATTTAAATCATATTTAAATAATAAATTACGTATTGGCAATGGATTCGATATACATCGAATTAAAAAAGGTAGTCATCTGGTACTAGCTGGTTTAAAAATTAAATCAAATTTTGAATTAATAGGCCATTCTGATGGTGATGTTATTTTACATAGCTTAATTGACGCAATTCTGGGTACTTTGCAAAAAGGTGATATAGGAGATTATTTTCCTTCATCAAATAAAAAATATTATCGTATTTCATCTCGAATTCTTATAGATCATATAATTAAAAAATTTAATTATCAAAACAAAAATATTTTGAATATTGACATAACCATAATTTGTCAGCAAGTAAGATTATCAAAACATAAAGAAAATATTAGAGAATCTTTATCAGAGATACTTAGTTGTGATAAAAATAAAATTAATATTAAAGCTAAAACAACTGATGAAGTAGGAATAATTGGTAAATCTAAAGCTGTGGCTTGCTGGGTTACCTTGGCAGTTGCACTATAACGATGAAAAGATTTTCAAAATTATTTTCTACTTTATTTTTTGTTGGATTTCTACCTTATGGAGTTGGAACAATTGCATCAGCTTTGACAATTTTGTTCTGGTATTTTTTTATTCAATTCTTACCCATATACATTTTTATTATATTAATTTTATTAATAACATTCATATCTATTTACACGATTGATATCTATCTAAAAGACCAAAATAGTGATGATCCAAGTGAAGTTGTAATAGATGAGTTTATAGGTCAATCACTACCATTGATATTTTTGTCTCAAAATTCTGAAATTTTTGAGATCTTATTTGCATTTATTTGCTTCAGAATATTTGACATATTCAAAATATACCCAGTAAACCTAGGTGAGAGAATAAAAGGATCTATTGGTGTAATTGCCGATGATATTATTGCGGGTATCTATACCATTATTTTTTTGATGATGTATAAAATTATACTTTAATAAATGTACATAAAAAAAATTAACTTAATTAAAAAAATATGTTTAGAAAAAGGGCTTGATATCTCTTTTGCTGAATCATGCACCGGTGGAATGTTATCTTCATTATTTACGAAAATACCAGGTTCTTCAAAATTTTTTGAAGGTTCATATATTGTTTATTCAAATGAATTTAAGATTAAATTACTTAATGTGCCTTTTAATGTAATTGAGAAATATGGAGCCGTAAGCAAAAATACTTCTCTAGAAATGGCAAAATCTTTATATAAAAAAACAGAAACTAAAATTGTATTATCAATAACTGGTGTCGCTGGACCAGATGGAGGAACAAAATACAATCCTGTGGGGACAGTATACTTTACAATAGGGTTGAAAAATGAAAGAAAAAAAATGTTTTTCAAGACAATTCATAAGAAATTTAAGAATGAAGGTAGAGTGAATATTCAAAAAAAAAGTACAAACTTTGCTGTGGATCTAATTTTAAGCACAATCAGTTAATAGATATTTTCAGCTCTTTGCAAGAATGAATCAACCATTTTTTGAAAGGCCTCGTCAAAAAACTTTGTTATAAGAATATCAAATAATTTAATATTAAGTTCAAAATCAATTGAAAAAACTATTTTTGAAGAAGTGTCTGATATTTTATTAAACTTCCATTCATTTTCTAGGTGATTAAATGGACCTTCTATATGGTTTACTTTAATGAAACTCTTATCATTGTCCAATACGACATTACTTCTATAAGTATAAATAAATTGCCCATAGCCAATCTCAAGATCGGCAAATATAGTAGTTGTTTTTTCTTTTTCCTCTCTTTTAATGATAGTTGACTTATTACACCATGGTAAAAACTCACTGTATTTTTCAATATCAGCCACTAAATCAAACATCTGTTCTTTGGAGAACGGAACTATTTTTTCTTCATTTTGTTTGGGCATTACCTATTAAATTTTAATTTAAGTACTTCATATTCTTCTTTGGACTTGTAAGAAGATCTAGCAAAGGGAAAAGAATTGGCTGCTTTAAAACCCATTTTAATTGCAATTTCTTTTAAAGAATCAAAATATTCTTGCTCATGGTACTTAATCACTGGGAAATGGTTTAATGAAGGTCTTAAATATTGTCCAATAGTAATAAAATCTACGTCCACTGATCTGAGATCAGAAAATAGTTCTCTAATTTCATCAATATTTTCACCCAAACCTATCATAATCCCTGACTTGGTAAGAATATTGTGTTTTACACGTTTAATAGATTTTAAGAGGGAAAGTGAATGAAAATAATCAGCTCCTGGCCTTATGACTTTGTAAAGGCTCCTCACAGTCTCTAAATTATGATTGAAAACATTAAAATCACATCGAGCCATTGTTTCTAAATAATTAACTTTATTTCTAAAATCAGGTGTTAAAATTTCAATTGAAACATTGGGAGAAAGTTTTTTGATCATTTGAATAGTTTTATAAAAGTGCATAGCACCTCCGTCTTTCAAATCATCTCTATCAACTGAAGTAATTACTACATGACTAAGATTCAATTCCTTTACAGCATTAGCTACTCTATAAGGCTCAAACTGATCTACTATTTTAGGTTTTCCAGTCTGAATATTGCAAAAACTACAGGAGCGTGTGCAAATATCACCAAGTATCATAAATGTAGCATGTTTTTTGTTCCAACATTCACTTAAATTTGGGCATAAAGCTTCTTCACAAACAGTTGTTAAATTTTGATGTTTAACTATATTTTTAGTTTTGAGTATTTTTTGTGAGGGTAATTTTATTTTTAGCCATCCAGGTTTTTTAGGACTCTTAATAGATGAAAAGTTTTTTCTTATTAAAGATTTTGAGATTAGTCGTGTTTCTTGCACAGATATGAAAATATAATCTTTGTCAATAATTTCAAGATAAAGAATTAGTCAAAATAGATAACATATTCACTGCTTTTGCCGTATCCAAGGACAGATCTGAATTGTTCATCAATTAAATCAGCTGAATCAAGATTATTTAGGGATGAGATTTTTATCTCAAATAGTTCATTATCTTTTTTTACTCCTGCAATTTGATACTCAAGACTTGATATTTGTAAATCTAAATGATTGTGCGATAGAAGCCCGTTATTTCCGTCAAATATATTTATGAGTAAATAAAGTATTATTAGAGGAAAGACAAAGAATGGGTAATATTTATTTAAATTACCTTTAAATGAAGCAATTTTCATCATGACAACAAAAAAACATCATTTACAAAAATGCACAATTTTAAAACTTTCAAAAAGCATTAAAATTTAAAAATCGTTATTTTTGGACTCTTTTTGTTCTTAAATTAAGTTAATTAATTAGTAGAACTTATTGTTTTTTAATGTTTTTTTGGAATTTATAAATTCTTCAATCCTAATCAACTGGTTGTACTTAGAAACTCGATCGCTCCTAGATATAGATCCAGTTTTAATTTGTCCAGAATTTGTTGCTACCGCTAGGTCTGCTATAAAATTGTCTTCTGTTTCACCTGATCTATGGGAAATTATAGTTTCAATATTATTTGAATGAGCCATTTCTATTGTTTCTAATGTTTCTGTTAACGTTCCTATTTGATTAAGTTTAATTAAAATTGCATTTGATGCTGATTTTTCTATTCCAGTGTTTAATCTAGATACATTTGTAGTATAAAGATCATCACCTACAATTTGTATTTTGTCACCATTGCTTTTTGTAAATGAAGACCACGAATCCCAATCATTTTCATCAAATGGATCTTCTATAGAAATAATTGGATATTTGTTACAAAGTTTCATTAAAAAATTTGAAAACTCTTTAGAAGAAAATTTCTTTTTTAAATTAGACATATCATACTTTTTGTTTTTATAAAATTCGGATGCACCGACATCTATTGCTAATAAAAAATCTTTTTCTATTTTGTAGCCGCTCTTCATAATTGCATCACATATTAATTTGAGAGCTTCATCTTCAGATTTCAAATTAGGTGCAAATCCACCTTCATCTCCAACAGCAGTTGTGAAATTCTTTTTTTCTAAAATTGATTTTAAAGAATAAAACACCTCAGAAGATCTTTGAATTGCGTCTTTAATAGTATTAATACCGATTGGTATTATCATAAATTCTTGAAATCTTAGATTATTGTTTGAATGGGCACCTCCATTGATAACATTAAACATTGGCGTTGGCATTTTAAATTGTCTTGTCCCTCCGAGATACTTAAATAAAGGAATTTTGTATGAATTTGCTGCTGCTACGGCTGTTGCCATAGAAACACTCAATATAGCATTAGCACCAAGCTTTGATTTATTTTTTGTACCATCTAGATCAATTAAGGTATTATCTATTAATGATTGTTCGGTAGCATCAAACCCTGATAAAGCATCGAAAATTACACCATTAACATTAGAAACTGCTCTTTGAACTGATTTTCCATTAAAAGCTTTTTTACCATCCCTTAATTCAAATGCTTCATATTTTCCTGTCGATGCACCAGAAGGCACAGCAGCTCTACCCATAGCACCATTTTCTAAAATAACATCAGTTTCAACAGTTGGGTTTCCCCTGCTGTCAATAATCTGTCTGGAAACAATATTTTTAATATTATTCATAAAAAATCATTAAAAATTAATAAGTTAATTAGTTTTCTTTAACTATACTGTCAATTTGAATTAGTTTGTATAGTAATTTTTCTAATTCTTCAACAGGGACCATGTTTGGGCCATCAGATGGTGCGTTATCTGGATCATTGTGAGTTTCCATAAAAACTCCTGCAATTCCTGTGCTAACAGCAGCTTTAGCAAGAACTGGTACAAATTTTCTATCCCCCCCACTTGAAGTCCCATTCCCACCAGGAGTTTGAACAGAATGGGTTGCATCAAAAATGACAGGATACAAAATTTCCTGTTTCATAATTTCTAATGATCTCATGTCTGAAATAAGATTATTATAACCAAAGGAGGCTCCTCGTTCGGTTAGCAATAGTTGATTATTGCCAGATTCAATTATTTTATTCGCAACATTTAACATATCATGGGGAGCTAGAAATTGACCTTTCTTGACATTAATAATCTTCCCTGTATTAGCCGCAGATACAAGCAAATCTGTTTGTCTGCATAAAAATGCCGGTATTTGAAGAATATCTACATGATTTTTAATTTTCTCACAATCAGCAGGACTGTGAACATCTGTTAATATCTTTAGTGAATACTCACTTTTAAGTTTATCAAAAATTTCAATTGACTGATCAATTCCAAGTCCACGGACAGAGTTAATGCTTGTTCTATTTGCCTTATCAAAAGATGTCTTGTAGACAAAATTTAATTTTAGTTTATCAGTGATATTAAGTAGTTTTTCAATCATTAGTTTTGCATGTTCATGAGATTCTAAGACACAAGGACCAGCAATAAGAACAAATTGCTTAGAATTATTAAATTCAATATTATCTAATCTGACAGAATTTTGCATTTTTTATACTAACCTAGATTGATCTTTTGCGGCACTTATAAAAGATTTAAAAAGTGGATGAGGGTCGAATGGTTTAGACTTCAATTCAGGATGAAATTGAACTCCGATAAACCATGGATGGTTAGTTAGTTCAACGATTTCAGGAAGAAGACCATCAGGTGAATAACCTGAAAATACTACGCCTTCTTTATTTAAATCTTTTTCATAATTATTATTTACTTCATATCTATGTCTATGACGTTCGCTTATTTCTTCATCTTCATAAATTTCATAAGCTTTTGAATCTTTTTTAATTTTTGCTTTATATGCGCCAAGTCTCATTGTTCCACCTAGATCACCATTTAGTTCGCGTTTTTCAATTTTATTTTCCGAAGTAACCCACTCTGTCATTAAGCCAACTATAGAATTTTGACAGTTACCAAATTCACTTGAACTTGCATCTTGAATATTCAAAATATTTCTCGCCATCTCAATTACTGCAAGTTGCATGCCAAAGCAGATTCCAAAATACGGTACATTATTGGTTCTTGCATAATTAATTGCTATAATTTTTCCTTCTGAGCCTCTTTGTCCAAAACCACCAGGAACTAAAATACCATTGCAAGTTGAAAGTTTTTGAGAGATATTAATTTCGTCTAGCCCTTCTGATTCAATCCATTTAAGCTTGACTTTTACGTTATTAAAAATTCCCCCATGTGACAATGCCTCATTTAATGACTTGTAGGCATCGGCAAGACCTGTATATTTTCCAACTATTCCTATAACCACTTCTCCATCAGGTTCAAGTATATGCTTTGAAACCTGCGACCACATCTTAAGATCTATTTCTTTTGAGGACTTTAAATTAAAATAATCAAGAACTCTTTTATCGAACTCTTCATTTTTAAAATTAATTGGTACCTCATAAATTGTACTAGCATTAATAGCTTGAATAACACAATCTTGCTTTACATTACAAAATAATCCAATTTTTTTTCTTTCATTCACTGGTATTTCTCTATCAGCTCGGCAAAGTAAAATATCTGGTTGAATACCTAAGCTTCTTAATTCTTTAACTGAATGTTGCGTTGGTTTTGTTTTTAACTCACCCGAACTTGCAATAAATGGAACAAGGGTAACATGAACAAACATTGAGTTCTCCCGCCCATTATCATTATTAAATTGTCTAATAGCCTCAATAAATGGAAGACTTTCGATATCACCAATAGTCCCACCAATCTCGCATATAACAAAATCTTCATCTTCAATATCATTACCTATAAAATCTTTAATTTCATTGGTTACATGTGGTATTACTTGAACTGTAGCACCAAGATATTCTCCTCTTCTCTCTTTAGATATTATTTTCTGATAAACTTTTCCCGATGTAATATTGTCAGACTGTTTTGAAATAACTCCTGTAAATCTCTCATAATGACCAAGATCAAGGTCTGTTTCTGCGCCATCGTCAGTAACATAAACTTCACCATGCTGATAAGGACTCATAGTTCCAGGATCAACATTTAGATACGGATCAAGTTTTCTGATTCTTACTGTATATCCATGATGTTGGAGTAATGATGCTAAAGAAGCAGAAGCAAGACCCTTACCAAGTGATGAAACCACGCCGCCAGTGACAAATATATATCGCGCCATGGAAGTATTTTATACAATAATTAAATCTTAAATGAAAGATAATTAATCTAATTGAGGTAATTCAGGTAAATCACCTATGTCATCTAAAATTTCAGTAGTTTCTTCGTCAAAAGAAAGACTGCGATCATTAGATCTAAGGCTTATAATTGTAAGAGAAATGCTAGTAATAATAAACAATGTAGCAACTATTGCTGTAGTTCGCGTAAGGGCATCTGCAGCTCCTCTTGGAGACATTCCATCAGATCCGCCTCCTATTCCTAAAGCTCCGCCCTCTGCTCTTTGAATTAAAACGATAACTATTAATAATAGAGCAAGCAAAGAATGAATAACCAGTAATATTGTTTCCATAGAGCTCTGTATATCAATTTAATGAGAAGAATCAATTATTTTGCAAAAATCTTTTGATTTCAAGGATGCTCCACCAACTAAAGCACCATCAACGTCTGATAGATCTAGTATAAGATTTGCATTAATTGAATTAACTGAGCCGCCATACAAAATACTAATTTTAAATGCTTCTTTACCAATTTTCTTATATATCATTTTTCTTATTGATTTATGAATATCATTAATTTCATTTAAAGTTGGGGTTTGCCCTGTACCAATTGCCCAAACAGGCTCATATGCAATAATAATATTTTTAGATGAAATTTTTTTAGGTAATGAGCGTAATTGCTTTTTAAGAATTAAAGATCTTTTCTTTATTTCTTCTAATTTTTCTCCTATGCAAAATATTACTCTTAATTTATTTGAGAAAGCTGAATTAATTTTCTTTTCTAATTCTAAAATAGATTCTTTTTGATACTGTCGCCTTTCAGAATGACCTATGATAACATAATCAACTCCTAATTCTTTCAGCATTGGAGCACTTATAGATCCTGTAAAAGCTCCTGAATCTTCATGATGAACATCCTGGGCACCAAACTTAATCTGTTTCTTAGATTTCTTTATAAAGTTACTTAATAAAGTGAAAGGGGGACAGATAATTACTTTAGGAGAATTAGATGCCTTACTAACTAAGTGTTTTTGAATTGATTTTATTAAGGAAATTGACTTTTCAAAGCCATTCATTTTCCAGTTTGCAATGATGTAATTAGTCCTTTTCATTGGGCTGTAATCCTTTATAAATTCAAGCAATTATAATACTTTTAAATTAAAATGTTAGATATAGTAAGAAATTTAGTTTCATCAATATTTGGAAAGATATTACTGGGTATAATGATACTAAGTTTTGCCTTATGGGGTGTTGGAGACATACTTTCATCTGGGAATAGTAAGTTAGCAGCAAAAATTGGTGATCAGAAAATTTCTCTAGAAGAGTTCTATAATAAGTTCGGTAAAAAAGTTCAGGAGATTAATATCAATACTGGCGGTCAAATGACTATTCAAGAAGCCCATGATCAAAATATTGATAAATTCATTATAAATGACCTTGTTTATGAAAAAATGGTTTTAGAATATGCTAATAAAAATAAGATCTATTTAAATGATAATATTTTAAAAGAGACAATAAAAAATCTTCCTCAATTCATTGGTACAAATGGAAAGTTTAGTGAGCAATTATACAGGAACTCAATTAAAAGAAATTTTTCTTCTGAGGATGAATTTTTAAATGAGCTTACCTTTGTGTATATAAACAGTCTTCTATTTGAAAATTTTAAGTCAGGAAATATGATTAATCAAAAAATCATTGATTTACTCTATGAATATGAAGGTGAAGAAAGAAACATTGATTATTTTATATTTGATAAAAATAACATTAATATTGAAATTTCAGATTATCAATTAGAAGAATACTATAATAATAATAAATCAAAATATTTTACTAAGGAAATCAGAACAATTGAATATTTAAAATTTAATTTAGATGACTATAAAAAATTAACATCCGCATCTGAAGAAGAGGCATCAAATTACTACTTTGAAAATAAAGATTTGTTTTTTGAGCAAGAAAAAAGAAGTATTAAGTTAGCTAGGTTTGAAAATAAAAGTGATGCAATGAACTTTTATGAAATATGGTCAAAAAATGATTCTGAGTTAACAAAAAAGTACTCTAAAGAAAATGAAATTACAGTCAGTGAAATAAAAGATCTAAGCATAGATAGTTTTGAAGATAATGTTACAGATGAAATTTTTAGTCTAGAAAATAATTCTATTAGCAAGCCAATAGAAATTTCTAACGCAGGATTCTATGTACTTAAAGTTATAGAGATTTTGCCTGAAATTCAAAAATCTTATAAAGATGTAAAGCAAAATATTTTAGAAGAGATATCTTATAACCAAGCTTATGATCTATATAATCAAGATCTCAATATCGCTGATGAACTTTTACTTACTGGATATAGTTTGAGCAATATAGTCGAAAATTTAGATTTAAAAACAATTCAAATTGAAAATGAAGATGTAATAAAGAAATCTGAATTAAATGAGTTTATTAGCGATCAAATTCATAAAGAGTTATTTGCTGATGCTTATAAAAACAAAATAAATTATATGTCAGATGTAATTATAGATAATGAAACTGCTTATATATATAAAATTGTAGAAATAAATGAACCTTATATTCAAGATTTAGATACTATTAAAGAACAAGTGCAACATGATCTAAATAACTATAAAATAACTGAAGTCCTTGATGAAAAAGCCTCACAATTTTTAAAAGAAAATCAAATTAGAAGCTATAATGATTTTAAAAGTTACGTAGAGTTAAAAAACTTAGAATTATTTTCATTAAAAAACATAAAAAGAAGCTCAAAACAATCTAATTTTAAAAACAACACTATAGAAGAAATATTTTTCACTAATAAAGATAGTATTATTAAATTTAGAGATTTTTCAGATAATATTGGGATAATTTACGTAAAGGAAATTATAAGTCCTAAAGACAAAATCTCTAATGAATATTACAATCAAGTTCTAAATAATATTCAACAAAACTACAATCTATCAATTGAAAATGTTTTAGGGGATAGCATTATCGAAGAATCTACTTATGAAATATTCATTCAAAATATAGATAATCTCTTTTCATAATGATATCTCATAGTAAGACTCAATTTAACAAAAGAATAAAAAATAAAAAAGATTTCATCTTCTATAAAAAAATAAATCAATTTATTTTTGATCCAGTTCCTTATTTTATGAGTAAGGTTGGAAATACAAAGTATAGTTTTCTTTATGAGTCTGTTGAAAAAGGTAAAAATAAAGGAAGGTATACATTTTGTGGCTACGGAGCATTAACTATAATTGTGAATAAAAAAAATGGACTTTTCGTAACAAAAAACAAAACAACTATAAAGATTAAGAAGAAGAAAAATATTCTTAACCAGATCAATTCAATTATAAGTAGCTATAAAATATCCAATACTCAAAATCTTCCTCCAATGACTTCATCATTCTTTGGTTATCTAAGTTACGAAAATATAAATAATATTGAAGATATAATAAAAAAGAAAAAAGCTGACTCCCTCCAACTACCAGACTGTCTCTTATTTATTCCAGAAACATTAATAATTTATGATAATCTAAAATCAGTGTTATTTTTAACAAAAATAATTAATAAAAACATCTCGAGTAAAATAGATGGTTATGAAATCTTATTAAATGAATTCAATACTATTGAAAATGAAATTAAAATAAATAAGCAATATGACAAAATAAATTTTAGTAAAAGAAAAAAAATTGCACCTAAATCAAATATATCAAGATCAAAATTTGTAGAAAATATTAATATCGCAAAAAGATATATTAAAAATGGTGATATATTTCAAGTTGTACCTAGTCAGCGGTTCTCAGCAAAATATACTTCTACGGGAAAAAAGCTTTATCAAGTTTTAAGAAAGACAAACCCCTCTCCTTTTCTATATTACTTTAACTTACCCAATTTTAATATTGTTGGCTCTAGCCCGGAAATTCTAGTCAGACTAAGAAAAGATATTATAACAATAAGGCCAATAGCTGGAACAAGGCCTAGAGGTAATAGTAAAATAAAGGATAAAAATTATGAAAAAGAGTTATTAAAAGATAAAAAAGAAATATCTGAACACTTAATGTTACTTGATTTAGGAAGAAATGACGTAGGAAGGGTTGCAAAAAAAGGATCAGTAAAAGTTACATCAAGTTTTACTATAGAAAGATATTCTCATGTTATGCATATTGTATCAAATGTCCAAGGACAAATTAAAAAAAGTAAAACTCCAATAGACGCTTTAATGGCTGGGTTTCCTGCAGGAACTGTAACAGGTGCTCCAAAAATTAGAGCCATGCAAATTATTGATGAGTTAGAGCAAGATAAAAGAGGTATATATGCTGGCGGCATTGGCTATATTTCACCAAACGGAGATATGGATACATGTATTGCTTTAAGAACGGGCATAATACATAAAAATCAATTATATGTTCAAGCTGGTGGCGGCATAGTTTATGACAGTAATCCAAAAAAAGAATATGAGGAAACTGTCAATAAAGCCAAGGCCATTTTTAATGCCGCTGAGATTGCTTTAGGAAATTGAAAATGATTCTATTAATAGATAATTATGATAGCTTTACTTACAACTTAGTACATTATGTTGAGGAATTTGGATATCAAGTAAAAGTTTTCAGGAATGATAAAATTACACTTAAACAAATAGAAAAATTAAAACCAAAAAAAATAATTATATCACCAGGGCCTTGCACTCCAAACGAAGCAGGTATTTGTGTAAAAATGATTAAAAAATTTTATAAGTCTATACCAATCTTAGGGGTTTGTCTTGGTCATCAGTCTATAGGTCAAGCATTTGGAGCAAAAATAATAAAAGCTAACAAAATCATGCATGGAAAAACTTCTAAGATGAAAAATCTAAGTTCAATTATCTTTAAAGGTTTGCCAAAAGAATTTGAAGCGACACGATATCATAGTCTAATTATAAAAAAAGAAACTTTACCTGAAAACTTCAAAATTATATCAAAGACATTTGACAAAGGTAAGGAAGTAATAATGGGAATACAACATAAAGATTTTCCTTGTTTTGGATTGCAGTTTCACCCTGAAAGTATAGCTTCAGTGCCGCATGGAAAAATGATTATAAAAAACTTTTTACAACTATGAGCGATAAATTAAAAAAACTGATACCATTGGCATTTAATGATTCATTATCAAGGAAAAATGCCTCAGAAGCTCTAGAAGTAATTATGTCGGGAGAGGCACTTGACAGCCAAATTGCTGCATTTTTAATAGCTTTACAGAAATCGGGGGTAAATAGTGAACATGTTTTAGGAGCTATAGAGGTGATGCAAAAAAAAATGGTGGCAGTTAAAACACCTAAAGGCTCAATTGATACTTGCGGCACTGGAGGAGATGGAAAATCATCATTAAACATTTCGACCGCAATATCATTCGTTCTTGCTTCACATAATTTAACAGTTGCAAAACATGGAAATAAAGCTCTTACATCCAAGTGTGGCTCAGCTGATGTATTATCTGCTCTAGGAGTAAATATAAATATGTCAGTAGAAAGAATTGAAGATTGTTTAAATAAAATAGGAATTGGTTTTATGTTTGCTCCAAATCACCACCCCGCAATGAAATATGTTGGACCTGTAAGACAACAAATTGGTGTAAGAACTATTTTTAATATACTTGGACCTCTGCTAAATCCTGGAAATGTAGACAATCAAATGATTGGTGTTTTTAATAAGGATGTACTTAATATTTACAAAGAAGTATTTGATAAACAAGATGGCAAAAATGCTTTTATTGTTCTAGGGCATGAAGGAATGGATGAAATATCTACCGAAGGAGAAAATTATATATATTCTAAAGAATATGGAGAAACAATATTTGACCCAAGTGATCTCAAAATAAAAAAACCAATTGAATCTGAATTAACTGGAAATGATCCTAATTATAATTCAAAAAGGATTATAGATATATTTACTGGAAAAAAAGACTCATTCTATGAAACTGTTTGTTTAAATGCTGCTTTTGGGTTTCTTCTTTCATACAACAAAGAACCTAATAAGAATAATATTTATAAATATTATGAATTAGCAAAAAGTACAATTGATAGTGGGAAAGCAGAAAATAAATTAAGTGACTTAATAAATCTTAGTAATAAATAATGTCAATTCTTCAGCAAATTAAGGAATACAAATTAGAATTTGTAAAAAATCAAAAAAATAAAATATCTACATCAGAAATGAAAGAGAAATCTAGTCTGAATACCTTTAATGGTAATAAAGAATTTTCAAAAACACTTATAAAAGAAAGTAATAATAAAACATCAATCATTGGCGAACTAAAGCGTTCAAGTCCTTCGGCTGGAAATATTATTGATAGGAATATTGATCTTATTAAAATAGCAAAACAATATGAAGAGAATGGGATTTCTTGTATCTCAATATTAACAGATGAAAAATACTTCAATGGAACAAATCGTGACTTAATAGATGTTAAAAAAAATATATCATTACCAATACTTAGAAAGGACTTTATTGTTGATGAATACCAAATATATGAATCTAAGATGATTGGGGCTAATTGTATTTTGCTTATACTATCTATATTAGATGAGGATCAAGCAAATTTATTTGAGCAAATTTCATTGGAAATTGGTCTAGATGTATTAATCGAAGTTCATAATGAAAATGAGATGAAGCGAGCAGAATTAATGGATTCTCCTTTAATTGGAATAAACAATAGAAACTTAAATGATTTTAGTGTTGATATAGAAAATTCAATTAGAGTAAGCAAGGCTGTTAAAAATGGTAAGGTAATTATAGCTGAAAGCGGCATTAAAACTCGAGAAGACATTGAATATATAAAAAATAACTCACCCATTAATACTTTTCTCATAGGTGAATCATTAATGAAATCATCTAATTTAAGTGAAAATTTGAAGAATTTAATAAATTAATATATAAAGAAAATTTTATAAATTACTGAAAATATTGAATTAATTTATATTGAATTATAATAAGAACATTGATAGAACATACAAATAAGGTATAGTATGTTAACAAAAAAACAAAAAGAACTGCTAAATTATATTCAAAATTTCCAGAATAAGAATGGTGTAACTCCATCATATGAAGAAATGAAATCTGCTTTAGATTTAAAATCTAAATCAGGGATTCATCGTTTAATTATTGCTTTAGAAGAAAGAGGTTTTGTGAAAAGACTTGCTCATAAGGCTAGAGCACTAGAAATTATAAAAGACGGCATTTCTAATATAAATTTATCAAAACAAAATAAGAAAAATATTATTGTTGGAAAATTTAACGAGCAAAATGAAAATTATACTAATAATAGATTAAGTACTTTACCACTTTTGGGAAAAATCGCTGCAGGGACTCCAATAGAGGCAATGCAACAAAATGATGATTCAATTGATGTTCCAAAAGAAATGATTCCAATTGGTGAAAGTTACGCTCTCACAGTTGAAGGCGATTCGATGATAAATGAAGGAATACATGAGGGTGATACTGTTCTAATTAAGAAAACTAATCTGGCTGATAATGGAGATATAGTGGTAGCACTAATTGATGATCATGAGGCTACTTTAAAAAGATTAAGAAAAAAAGGACAAAGTATAGCTCTTGAAAGTGCAAATCCTTTATATGAAACAAAAATTTTATCTGCTCACAGAGTTAAAGTTCAAGGAAAATTAATAGGTTTGTTAAGAAAGTATTAAATTTTAGTTCTTTTAACTTTAATAATTTATTTAGTATCACATGTTGAAAAAGAAAAAAGTTAAAAAAACTAAAAAAACTGCAAAAATTATTATCAATAATGAAACTTTTGATTTTCCAATATTTGAATCATCTATAGGTGAAAATGTAATTGATATTACAAAATTACACTCTCAAACAAATTACTTCACTTATGATCCTGGATTTACATCCACTGCTTCTTGTGAATCCAAAATAACATATATAGATGGAAAAAAAGGAATATTAAGATATAGAGGCTATGATATAGAGGATCTTGCTAAAAAAAGTGATTTTATTGAGGTTGCAAATCTTCTTATATACGGGGATCTTCCAAACAAAGATCAACTTTTAAAATATAAAAGATTAATTACTAGACATACCCTATTGCATGATCAAATAATTAATTTCTTTGAGGGCTTTAGAAGAGATGCTCATCCAATGGCTATGATGGTAGGAGTAATGGGAGCTTTATCCTCATTCTATCAAGACTCTCTTGATATTAATGATCCGCATCAAAGACAGGAATCTACAAGAAGAATTATTGCAAAAGCTTCAACGATTGGTGCTATGGCTTATAAATATTCAATTGGACAAACATTTGTTTCTCCAAAGAATGCATTAACATTCTCTGAAAACTTTTTACACATGTGTTTCAGCACTACTGCTGAAAACTATAAAGTTCCATTAGTTCTTGCAAAAGCAATGGATACCATATTTATACTGCACGCTGATCATGAGCAGAATGCTTCTACATCTACTGTTAGATTGGCTGGATCATCTGGCGCTAATCCATTTGCGTGTATAGCTGCTGGCGTTGCTTCTTTGTGGGGACCAGCTCATGGTGGAGCAAATCAAGCAGCTCTCGAAATGTTAGAAGAAATTAAACACAAGAAAAACATACAAAAATATATTAAGAAAGCAAAGAACCCTAAAGATCCATTTAAATTAATGGGATTTGGCCATCGTGTCTATAAGAATTATGACCCAAGAGCAAAAATATTAAAAGAAACATGTAAAAAGGTTTTAAAACATGTTGGAATAAAAAATGATCCAATATTAAAACTTGCAATTGAACTTGAAAAAGTAGCTCTTAAAGATCCATACTTTATAAAGAAAAAACTTTATCCAAATGTTGATTTTTATTCTGGAATAATTTTAAGAGCAATCGGCTTTCCAATGGAAATGTTTACAGTTATTTTTGCAATTGCAAGAACTGCTGGATGGACTGCACAATGGACTGAAATGATTGAAGATCCAATACAAAGAATTGGCAGACCAAGACAACTTTACACTGGGAAAGATCAGCTAAAATATGGAGTTAAAAGATCAAAAAAAAATACGAGATAACTAAATTAAATATAAGTTTATCTCGTGTTTATCTATCTCCTTTAAAGTTTTATCAATTTTATTTACTAGCGTAAATTCCTTGCTAATGGCCAAGGATTTAATTCTTGATCTTTTGAGCAATTTTATAGTTCTTGGCCCAATTACAGGCAAATCTACTTTTAAGCTTTGATTTTTTTTTGGAATTTTTACTAAAATTCCCTTACTTTTCTTATCCAATAACAAATTTTTTTTGTAATTATAGACTTTATCAAGCATTTCATCAGTGCCTTCTGCAGCTTCAATTGCAAGTATATGTCCGTTTTCAAGAATTATAGATTGAGCATTATCATATTTCGATAAATCATTTAAAATTTTTAGAGCTTTTTTTATATCCTCTTTATCATTATTATTGTGATTGAATATTTTGTTTTTACTAGATTTTTTAAAGGAAAAGTTTGATGTCAAATGTGTAATTGGAACTACTTTAAATCCATTGTCAGTAAATATTGAAATAATTACATTGAGAATTTCACCATCTCCCTTCTTAAATGCATCAATTAACTTATTTAAATAAAAATCCACTACACCATCAAGCTTAAATTTAGATAAATTAGGTCTAAAAATTTTTCCAAGTATCACAATCTCGTTTATTTGATTTTTATTTAAAATTGATAAACAATTTTTTAATTCATACAAATTAAGATTATAAATTCTTTTATCTAAACTCTTAATTTTTTTACCTGAAAAATTTATATATATTGTTTTTTTAAATTTTTTTTTACAGTGTAAATAAAATGATAGTGTTAAATCATCATTCCCACCTAAAATACATATGTTTTTATCATTTTTTAGCATAAGGACAGAGACCTCTTTTTGAGTCACTATTAATGAAACTAAATAATTGTTTAACAAGTTCATTGGTAGAGTTTTTAAATTCATTACACTTAGAAATAATTGAATTACTGGAAAAAATTAGATTTGTTATTTTTGCAAATTCTTTAATTTTATCACTTGAATAAGATGCTCTCTTTAAGCCAATTAAATTAACTCCTTCTAATTTAGCTCTGTTTCCAGATACTAGACCGTATGGAATAACGTCGTTATGGACAGCGCTTAATCCACCGACCATTGCAAGAGTCCCAATTCTACAAAACTGATGGACAGCAGAAAGTCCTCCTAGTATAGCATTGTCATCAACAACTACATGACCTCCTAGGGTAGCCTGATTAGCAAAAACAGTATTACTTCCTACTTTGCAGTCATGGGCTATATGGGCCCCGGTCATAAAAAGTGAATTATTCCCAATTTCTGTTACTAATCCACCTCCCTCAGTTCCGGGATTAACAGTACAGTTCTCTCTGAAAATATTTGAGTCTCCTATGCTTAAAAAATTTTTCTCTCCACTAAATTTTAAATCTTGTGGTGGAGAACCAATTGAACAAAATTGAAAAAAATTATTTTTCTTTCCAATATCTGTATTTCCAGAAATATGAACAAAAGGATGTATTATTGTTCCATCACCAATTTTAACTTTATCTTTTATTATAGAATATGGTCCGATTTGAACATTTTCTCCAATAACACATTCATCATTAACTATTGCTGTTGGATGAATTTTAGACATAATTTCTATCCATGATCATTGCACTCCATACTGCCTCACATTTTATATTTTTTTCGTCATCAAATGATTTGCCCTTAAGCTTCCAAATTCTTCCTTTTGAACGAAGTGCGTCAACCTTGGTATAAATTTTTTGATTTGGAAATACTGGACTCCTAAATTTTGTTTTTTCAACATTCATTAAGTATACAATCTTATCTGCTGTTTCTTCTTTAATACTATAAGCAATTAAGGCTGCTCCAGCTTGCGCCATCATTTCAATTAAAATAACACCAGGTACAATTGGATGACCAGGAAAATGTCCTCTAAAAAAATCTTCATTCTCGTTGAAGGTATTGATACTTACTGCACTTTCAAGCTTTTTGATATCTTTTAATTCATCTAGAAATAAAAAAGGATCTCTATGCGGAATTAACTCAGCTATTTGCTTTTTAGTTAGGTTTACTTCTGTCATTTTTTTTAAAATTTTTAATATATTTAAATCTATTTATTGCAGGACTGCCCATTAAGTTTTCATCGTTATCAACACTGCTAAATACACCGCTTTGAGCAGCAATTTTTACTCTATCGCCTATATTGATATGTCCAGCGATTCCAACCTGGCCTCCAGTAAAGACAAAGTCACCTATTTTTGCACTTCCAGCTACTCCAAGGCATCCAGCAAAAACACAATTGCGACCTATCTGAACATTATGAGCTATATGGCACATATTATCCATATAAGTATTTTCACCAATAATTGTATCTTTGAAACTTCCTCTATCAATACAGCAATTAGATCCAACTTGAACATTGTTTTGCATTATTACTCTTCCCTTATGAAAAATATTTTCATTAGATGGACTATTTATTGCAAATCCAAATCCTGGTTGTCCAATCGAGCAATTTCTTCCTATCTTTACATTATCTCCAATTATAGAATTTGTTATGATTGTATTATTCCCTATTGTCACATTATCTCCAAATACACAATTATGCCCTACATAAACACCAGATTTTATATTGGCATTTTTTCCAAAAATTGAACCATTTGAAATAATCGCAGAATTATCTAAAAGTTTACATTCTCGATTGAAAAAAGCTGGTTTAAGAGAGCTGATTAAATTTTCAGAATATGAATCAAAAAATTTGTTAGATAGTTTTGCAACAGCAAGATGAACATTCTCAACCCTTAGAATATTTCTTCCTGTATTTGAACTTATTCTATTACTATTTGAAACAATAAAGGTCTTAGATTCTATGAGATTAATATTATCATAGAAATCATTAACCAAAAAAGTTATATCTAGTTTTGATGCTTTATCAGTACTATTAAAGTCATTAATTAAAAAATTTTCGTCATTACACTCAAGTTTTGCGTCAATAAAATCAGCAATTTGTCTTAGTGTAAAAGGACCTAAGTTCCTATGGAATTCAGGATTATGCATAAAGACAGAATTAATCTTCGAACTCTACTTTAATTTTTGGGAGGTTCTTATTAAGTTGCTTTAAGGCTGATTTTGTAATATCCATATTTTCAGCATTCAATATTACATTTCCCTTTTCCAACACTACTGTAATACCTTTATCTTCAGATATTAATTCTAATATAGGTCTTATTTCTTCTAAAATTTGTAATCTTACGTTTGCAATCATATTGTCTAGTTTGATTGAAGTGTTTTGACTTTTAGCTTGAAAATCTTGAACATTTTTTTCATGCTCTAATCGTTTCACTTCAAAAGCCTCTGGAGCCATTATTGCCTGGGCTTCTGCCAATTCTTTTTGTGCATCTAAAAGTTTTTTTTCTTCACTTCCTAATTCTTCTTGAATTTCAATTAATATTTTTTCAATTTGTTCATTTGCATTAATAGCAACTTTTGAATCATTCAATAATTCATTTAGATCAACAACTGCAATAGATGTATTTGGATAATCAGATGAGTATCCATTGGAAAAAAAAAGTAATAACAAAGCTGAGGTTATGAGAGCTATAAATTTTTTTTTAGTTATTGTCATATATTTAAAAATTATATCCTATATCAAAATAAAAACTATCTACCGTATCAGTATCTTCTTTGCTGATTGGCTTGGCGTAAGTAAGATTAATTGGTCCAATCGCTGAATCCCAAAGAAGATTTATTCCAGCTGATGATCTTAATTTGTGTTCATCATCAATTGAGCCATATCTATCATCTAAACCCCAAACACTTCCAGCATCTACAAAAAAGATACTAGTAATATCAAATTCATCTAAAGGTAAATCAAGATTTGTTTCAAGAGATGTCAAATAATAATATTGTCCTCCATAGTAAGATACATTATTTTTTGGTCCTATTCGGCCTGATTTGAAACCTCTTAAATTTTTTCCACCCAACTTAAAATTTGCATTAATTGGAGCATACTTATCATTATATCCATTCAAATGTCCAGCTTCTAACTTAATAGCTCCTATAAAATTCTTTGATAATCTCTTATACTTACGATAATCAAAGTTGTTTTTAATATAATAAGAAGTACCTCCTAAGCCTGCAATTGTAGAATTAAATTTAGTGAGAGTCCCTGATGATGGCTTATAAGGACTGTTTCGTCTGTCATAAGTAAGATTATTTGAAATTGAAGAAACTGTATCTGTTCCAGCTAAAATTTTCTCAAATGAGCTTGCATCTGCATCTGCTTTTACTTTTGTTGTGTAAAGTGAGTATGCAAAACGGTATGAGATAACAGGTGAAAGTGGGAAACCAATTGAAAATCCAGCTCCTAAATCTTCAGTTTCATATTTTACAGATGTAGGATCAGAAAATTTACTATATAAGTCCCCTCTTAAACTTAATTTTTGATTATTGTAATATGGTTCCTCAAATGAAATATCATAAGTAGATTGTGTATCTGCAAAATTAGCTTGAAATTTAGCTTTTTGACCCCTACCTAAAAAATTTCTTTCCTTTAGTCCAAGAGTAATTGATGTTTTGTTAGCGGTAGAATAACCTGCACCTGCTGAAACCTCGCCAGTATTTTTTTCTTCAACATTTACATTAATATTAATTCTATCACTATCTAATACTCTTTCCTCTTCAATGTCCACGGTATCAAAATAATTTAATGATTTTATCTTATTCTTAGATAAATCTAGAGAAAATTTATTGTAAGCATCTCCTTCAGATAGATTTATTTGCCTTCTAACAACTTTGTCTACTGTTCTAGTATTTCCTGTTATATTAATTTTATCTACGTAAACTCTTGGTCCTTCATCGATAATAAATTTAATATCTATATTTTTAGACTCTTCGTTAGTCACTAAATTCGGAAACACCTCAATAAATGTATAGCCTATAGTTGAGGCTTGGTCACTTATCATGCTAATGCTTTCTTTAATAAGATCGGCTTGAAATAATGATTCTTCTTTTGTTGAAACTAGTCCAACTATATGATCGGCGGAAAGCTTATCTAATTTAGTTTCAGCTGTAATTTTTCCAAATTTATACATTTCTCCTTCATTAATGGTCAGTATTATCTCAAAACTATTTCTATTTGGTATTAATTGAGCTATTGAGGAAGTAAATTTAAACTTTGGAAAACCATTATTATTGTAAAATTCAGTAATTAATTGCTTATCATATTCTAATTTATCAGGATCATAATTATCGGCAGCTGACCATGGTCTCAAAACTTTTTTTTGCTTTGTTTTCATAATGGACTTTATTTTGCTAGAAGAAAAATTTTCATTCCCAACAATAGAAATCTTTGAAACTTCTGCTACATCGGACTCATCTATTTCATAAGTTAGGTTTACTCTATTGTTATCCAGCAACTCTATAGTAGGATTTATTTCTGTAGATAGTCTGCCTGCTCTTTGATAAAGGGTAAGCATTTTTTCAAGATCTTTTTTTACTTTAGATCTAGAAAATATAGATCTTTCCTTCAATGAAATTTCAATTAATAGATCTTCATCCTTTATTTTATTGTTTCCTTCAAATTTTACTAAGTTAATTGTAGGATTTTCAGTTACATCAATAAATAAAAGGTTATTCTTAAAGCTTATTTCTATATTTGAAAATAAATCAGTTTCAAATAAACTTTTTAAAGCATCATTTCCAAGTTCTTCAGAGTAAATATCATTAATATTAATATTTGAATAGGAAATGACCGTTTCTTTGTCAATTCTTTGAGTTCCAGAAATTTCATAGCCTATTACAATATCATTTGCATCATTAGCAAATAAATTTAATGAAGAACAAATTAATACAGTAATAATTATGTTTAGAATTTTCATGATTAAATTATTTAGGAGTTTACATTAATTTAAATTATTCGCCCAGATAAATATTACTATCAATCCATTTGTTAAAATTTATTATATCATCTATTGAAGGTTTCTCAATATTAGAGTTTTTTGAGAAAAATTTCTCTAAAGTTGCAATATTATAATTTACTATATCTAAAAACCCTATCCTATTAAGTAAAAATAAATTTACTAATTTATCATTTATATAGTTCATTCCATTAGGTGCCAATCCTCCTTGATACATTACCTCTTTAACTAAATTAATTGCTGGAAACTTATTCCTATCAACTTCATAAAAGTTTAGAGTTTTAACTTTTGATAAATCTAAGTACAGATCATCTAAATCAACTTTTTTATTTGGAAATAACAAATTTGAAATAGGTATTCGCATGTCTGGGTTACTCATAAATGATATTATCGAATTATCCATGTATGTAACAAGGCCATGCACTATCGCCTGTGGATGAACTAAAATATTAATTTTTTCAATATCTAAATCAAAAATATACTTGGCTTCTATTACTTCAAGTCCTTTATTCATCATTGTAGCAGAATCAATTGATATCTTTTTTCCCATTTTCCACACAGGATGTTGAATAGCTTCCTTGGCCTTAATATTTTTTAAATCTTCAATTCTTCTATTTAAGAATGGACCTCCTGTAGCAGTTATAGTTATAGTTTTGAATAAAAAATCGTCCCTATTTAAGATTTGATATATTGCATTATGCTCAGAATCTAATGGAACTATTTTAGTGTTATGTGATTTAGCTATATTAATAAATATATGGCCTAATGATATAATACATTCTTTGTTAGCCAGACCTATAATTTTACCAGATTTAGCAATTTCTAGACTTAATCTTAAAATTGAAGTTCCTGAAATAGCAAATATTATAATATCAATATTATCAATAATTAATTCTTTAAACTCATCAATTGAAAAAAATAATTTTTTCTTAGGAAATAATTTATTATAGTTTATTTCTTTCTTATATGTTGCTATTCCAAGATTTGTCGTATTAAATTCTTCAGCTAATATTTTCAACTGCTGAATATTATCATTACATGTCATTCCAATAATATTAAATTTTTCTTTATTATTTCTAACTAGAGATAAAACTGATTCACCAATTGAACCGGTTGCACCAAATATTAATATATTTGTTTTTTTCATGACGATATAAAATAATAAATCCCAAATACAAAAAACACAAAAATAAAAGAATCTAATCGATCAAGAAACCCTCCATGACCAGGAATTAAATTTCCTGTGTCCTTAAGAGAAGCAGTTCTCTTTAAAAAAGAAACTATAGCATCACCTATGAACGATAGAGTAATTATGGATAAAATAATTGGATAAGAAATTATATTAACTTGGTTAGAAAATTCTTTAAAAAAAAAAATAAATTACTGTAACTCCAAATATACCAGAAATTAGTCCAGAATATGTTTTACCTTTACTTATATTTGGAAATATTTTTTTTCCTTTAATAATTGAACCTCCCAAATAAGAAAAAGTATCAAAAATCCAAATTGTGAAGATTATTAATATAAAAAAGTTTTTATGGCTATAAGAGGAAAGTAATAATATGTTAAAGATGAAAATAGAGATAATCGCCACAAAGAGATATATATATGAATATCTCCTAACAAAACTATTTCTAATCATATTATATAATTCATCGACGATAAATGATAAAATCATTAAATAACTTATTATCAATACATAACCACCCATAAGAATTGGTACAATCATTATAGGTATGATAAAAAGTACTGATAGAATTCTGCTTATAAAGTTATTTTTAAATTTAAATTTAAGTAATTTATTTGCCATATCTCCTATTTCTACCAAAATAATTAATAATTATTCTATTTAATAATTTTATTTTAAAATTTGGCCATAGTATTTTGGTGAAGTACAATTCAGAATATGCTGATTGCCATAATAAAAAGTTACTTAATCTCATCTCACCGCCAGTTCTTATAATCAAATCTGGATCAGGAAGATTTGAAATGTATAAATTCTTAGACAATTTCTTATAAGTAATAAGACCTGTATTATTATTTACTGCATCAATTATTTCTGCTCTACCGCCATAATTAAAAGCAAGATTAATAGAAGTTCCATCATTTGCCCTAGTAATTTTAACTACGTCTTTAATTATTTTAATTAATTTATTAGGAATATTTCTTGTTGATCCAAGATGTCGAATTCTAATATTTTCTTCATTAGCTACATTCTTGAAATTAATGTAAAAATCTTCAATTAAATTAAAAAGATCATTTACTTCACTTGAAGGTCTTTTCCAGTTTTCAGTTGAAAAAATGAATAGCGTTAGATTTTTTATTTTATAATCTAACTTATCTAGATTTTTAATAAGATTTATACAATTTTTAATACCTGCACGATGACCAAAAGATCTTTTTAAGCCTTTCCGAACTGCCCATCTACCATTACCATCCATAATGATAGCAATGTGATCTATCGTTTTTTTTCTATACATTTTATAAAATGTGGGTGATGAGTCTCTATATATTTTTTAGATCTTCCTCTTTATTTTTTAAAGAAGAATCAATTAATTTAACTTGTTCGGATGTTATGTTTTCAATAGAAGATTGGTGCTTCTTTGACTCATCTTGACCAAGTTCTTTATTTTTTTCTAGTAATTTAATTTTTTCAATTCCATCTCTTCTAATATTTCTTATAGCAACTTTTGCATTTTCTGAAATTTTACCAACGACTTTTAAAAATTCTAATCTTCTTTCTTCAGTTAGTTGTGGAAGTGGTAGTCTAATCAAATTTCCTTCAATCATTGGATTTATCCCTAAATCTGACTCTCTGATGGACTTTTCAACTAGAGAAACATTAGACTCATCCCAGATATCAATATTTATTGTTCTAGAATCAGGAGTAGTAATATTTCCAAGCTGATTAATGTTCATTTTTTGACCATAGGCATCAATTTTTAACGAATCTAACATTCCAGGTGATGCTCTCCCTGCTCTTATTCCAGCCATCTCACTTTTAGCTGAATTGACTGAACTACTCATTCTAGACTCTACGTCCTTAATTATTTCATCAACCATTATGATATCTCAGAAAAACTTATCTTATTATTATATACTTTAGTAAAAGGATTGTTTTGTAAAATAGAAAAAACTCTTATTGGAATGTTATTGTCTCTGGCTACAGTTATTGCAGCAGAATCCATAACTTTTAAGTTCTTTGACAAATACTCTTGATAAGTAATATTTTTAAATTTTTTTGTATTTTTATATTTATTTGGATCTTTTGTATATATCCCATCAACTTGAGTTGCCTTATATATATAGTGACACTCTAATTCTGCGGCTCTTAAAGATGCAGCTGTATCAGTTGAAAAATAAGGATTCCCTGTGCCAGCTGCACAAATGACAACTCTTCCCTTTTCCATGTGTCGAATTGCTCTTCGTCTAATGTAAGTTTCACAAATAGACTGAATTGGAATGGCAGACATAACACGCGTACTCACTTCTAATTTCTCAAGAGCATGCTGTAATGCCAATGAATTTAATACAGTCGCTAGCATTCCCATGTAATCTGCATTTGCTCTTTCCATTCCTTTTGCTGAAGCTGCTAAACCTCTAAAAATGTTTCCACCTCCTATTACAATACATATTTCTATATTTAAATTTAAAAATGATTTTAGATTTTTTGCGATTAGGTCAACAATTTTAATTTGTATTCCATAGTTGTTATCTCCCATAAGAGATTCACCAGATAATTTAATTAATATCCGGTTTTTTTTCTTCTTTCGCATTTTAGATTATTTACCTATTTCAAACCTGATAAATTTCTCAATATTTATTTTGAAACCTAATTTTGATGACTCTTCAGCAAGGTATTTTTCAACATTGATTTCAGGGTTAATAACAAATTTTTGCTTTAATAAAATAATTTCTTCTAGATACTTGTTGAGCTTACCATCAATCATTTTTGCTAAAATATTTTCAGGTTTGTCAGAATTTTTAAGCTGACTAACAATAATCTCTCTTTCAGCATCAATTATTGATTTATCTAAATCATCTTGTGATATAGACATTGGTGAACAAGCTGCGATATGCATACAAATATTTTTTCCTACCTCTGAAAGATCAGTTTCCTTTTCAGTATTGAATGAAATTATTACACCTATTTTGCCAAGACCTTCAGCTAATGAATTATGAATATAAGAAAATATGCAACCTTCTAAATATCCTGATCTTTTAAAAACTAGATTCTCTCCTATTTTTCCAACAGCATCGTTAATTTTATCTTTAGACTTAAGCAACGCAGAATCAAAATTACCTTTTACAGAAATTGTAATATCAAGTATGTCCTTTAAGAGTTCATGAAATTCTTTATTTCGAGAGACAAAATCTGTTTCCGAATTAACCTCCACAATTGCTGCACCATCTTTAGAAATTTTAATTCCAATTAATCCTTCATTTGCGTCTCTATTAGATTTTTTTTCTGCCTTAGCTACTCCTTTTTCTCTAAGAATTTTAAATGCTTGATCGATATCTCCACTGGATTGAGAAAGAGCGGACTTACATTCCATCATTCCTGCCCCCGACATCTTTCTTAGATCTTGTACTTGTTTAGCTGTTATTGACATTTATTTAGAGTTTATTTCAGGATCAGCCGGGGTATTCGTAGTGTTATTAATTAAATCATTTTTATTTGAATTATTATTATCTAAATCAGATGGATTAATTTTATTGTCATTTTCTTTTGACTGATTATTAAAAATAGCTGAATCATTATTGGGATTAATACTTTTGATAGTCTCTGAAATTAATCTACAATATAAATCTATAGATCTTCTTGAATCATCATTGCCAGGTATTGGATAGTCAATTAAATCAGGATCACAATTAGTGTCAACAATACCGATAATTGGAATATTAAGATTTTTTGCTTCAGCTACAGCTATGTGTTCAAGTTTTGTATCTATTATAAAAAGCAGATCAGGAGATTTTTTCATTTCACTGATTCCATTAAGTGATCTAAGAAGTTTTTCATATTGATTGGTAATTTTTAGTATTTCTTTTTTTGTAAATTCATTGTTTGGATTAGATTTTAATCCCTCGAGGTCTTTCATTTTTTTTATTGATTTATTGATAGTTGACCAATTAGTAAGCATTCCTCCGAGCCATCTATGATTAACGTAGTATTGGTTTGTTTCGATTGCAAGATCTGATATTCGAGCTGCAGCTTGTTTTTTTGTAGCAACAAATAGTATTTTCCCACCCCTAGAAATTGTATCACTTATAATTTTAAGAGCTTCAGTTAACATCCCCATAGTTATACCAAGATCAATTATATGAACATTTTCTCTTGTGCTGTGAATATACTTAGACATTTTAGGATTCCATCTTTGAGACTTGTGTCCAAAATGAACCCCTGCTTCTATTAGATCTTGTAGTTTAAAGTTTGGTAAATCCATAATTTTTTCTCCGGTTAAACATCCACAGCAATTTGACCTTGAAAGGACCGGACAGCAGTAAGCTATCGCTGTGTGAATTATTGGGTTAATTACACGAAATATATCAATACATCAATGAGTTTTTTCATTAAATATAATCTCTTCGACGCCATTCATGTTTTTAATTGAGGCAATAATTTCTTCGTTTACTTCAAAGTCACCAGGAATTTTAACTATTTGATTATTAATAATAATTTCAACCTTATGATACCCATTAGTCAGCCTTAACTCACTTAATTTATCTTTCGTGAAATCTTCATTAACATATATCTTAAGTATTGAGCTTGGCTTTTTTTCTATTTTTTTAAATGCGCCTATATTCTTTTTATTAAATTTCATAACTTCATTAAAGGTAAATACTTTTTTCAACTCTCCTCTTAATGAATTGTTATCAGAAGTAAAATCAACGCCCAACACATATGAGTCTCCTTCTATTAATAATTCTCTATATTTTCTTAAATTTGTTTCGAATATTATTAATTCATAAATAGATGAAGTATCAGAGAAATTTAGAAATGCATAAGTATTACCTCTCGCTGATCTTTTTTCTTTTTTTGATAACAAAGTTCCTGCGATAAGTATTCCTTTACTATTATGTAAATTTTTATTTGACTTAATATTACTGAAATATTTAAGATTAAGTTCATCATATCTTTCTTCATATTGATTTAAGGGATGTCCTGTTAAATAAAAGCCAAGCATTTCAAATTCTTTCATTAGTGAAAATGATTTACTCCATTTTTCACTATCTAAAAATTTAAAGTTTGTTGATAAATCAGATCCAAACATTTCTGACTGACTACTAAGATTCTTATCACTTATTGATTTTAAATACTTAACTATATTAACTGATTGATTAAATATTGAAGATCTATTAATCTTAAAATTATCAAATGCACCTGCACATGCTAATGCTTCTAAGGTTTTTTTATTAGCAACTGTACTTCCAACTCTTGAAATGAAGTCATCAAAATTTTTAAATTCTCCTTTTTTTGTTCTTTCATTAACTAAGTCTTTCATTGCTTCGCTTCCAACATTTTTTATTGCACCTAGGGCATATAAAATTGAGTCATCCCGTCTTGTAAAAACTGAGTCGGATGAATTAACATTTGGAGGCAATAATTTAATGTTTAATCGATCTAATTCTTGCTGAAATATAGATAATTTGTCTGTATTATTAATATCAAGAGTCATAGAGGCTGCAAAAAATTCAATTGGAAAATGTGCCTTCAGGTAAGCAGTTTGAAATGCTATTAGAGCGTAAGCTGCTGCATGACTTTTATTAAAACCGTAGTCAGCAAATTTTGATAATAAATCAAAGATATTGTGTGCTTCTTGATCTTTTAAATTATTATTTAAGCATCCTTCTATAAACCTTTTTCTTTGAGAATTCATTTCTTTTTGTATTTTTTTCCCCATTGCTCTCCTTAGTAAGTCTGCTTCACCATCAGTGTAGCCTGAAAGCTCTCTAGCAATTCCCATTACTTGTTCTTGATATATAACCACTCCATAGGTTTCTTGAAGCAGGCTCTTAAGTAAAGGATGGATGTAATCTGGCTTTTCCCTTCCATGTTTTCTCTCTATATATGTTGGAATATTTGCCATCGGACCTGGTCTATAAAGAGCAACTATAGCAATAATATCTTCAAACTTATCTGGCTTTAATTGTTTGAGAGTTTCTTTCATTCCAGCACTTTCAAGCTGAAAAATACCAGTTGTTTCTCCTGTTCCTAGTAGATTAAAAGTATTTTCATCATCTAAATTAACATTATTGATATCCAATAAAAATCTATCTTTGTTTATTAAATCGAGACAATTATTTATTAGTGTTAATGTTTTTAATCCTAAAAAATCAAATTTGACCAATCCAGCATTTTCAACCCATTTCATATCAAATTGAGTCATAAATATTTCAGATTCTGGATCACTATATAAAGGCACATCATTATAAATTTTATCTTTAGAAATAACTACTCCTGCAGCATGAATTGAAGCATGACGTTTTAATCCTTCTAATTTTAATGAAATATCTAATAACTTTTTCACCTTTGGATCATTATCGGCGTATTCATTCAATCTTGGCTCTTCATCTATATAAGCTTGCAATGACATTGGCCTAGAAGGATCAAAAGGCATTAGCTTACATAAGCCATCTACTTGACCATAAGGCATTCCTAGAACTCTACCCACATCTCTAATTACTGCTCTCGCTTGAAGTTTTCCAAAAGTTATTATTTGAGCAACTTTTTCTTTTCCATATTTTTTGTGAACATATTCCAGAACTTTATCTCTACCATCTCTACAAAAATCAATATCAAAGTCAGGTAATGAAACTCTCTCAGGATTTAAAAATCGTTCAAATATTAATCCAAATTTAATAGGATCTAAGTCTGTAATATTCAATACCCATGCAACGAGTGAGCCTGCACCTGAACCCCTTCCGGGGCCAACAGGTATACCGTTATCTTTTGACCATTTTATAAAATCTGAAACAATAAGAAAATATCCCTCATATTTCATATCGATAATGATGTCTAATTCCTTATTTAAACGTTCTTTGTAGATTAATTTAATTTTTTCATAATTAAGGGGATTATCTTCTTCTAATTTAAATTTTTCTTTTAATCTTAATTCTAATCCCTCATTTGATAATTTGGTTATTAGATCCTTTTCACTTTGATCTGATAGAGGAAATACAGGAAGTACTGGTTTTCGAATATCAGGTTTGTATGAACATTTCTTTGCAATTTCAATAGTGTTGTGTAATGCCTCAGGAAGATCTATGAAAAGCTCTTTCATTTCATTTTGAGATTTAAAATAATGTTGATCAGAAAGTTTTAGCCGATCTGTTTGGGAAACATATAATTTTTTTTCTATACAGGATAAGGCATCATGGGCTTCATAGTATTCAGGACTCTCATATAAAACATCGTTTGTTGCAACTAAAGGTAAATTATTATCATATGCCATCGATAATAAACTGTGCTCACTTAATATTTCATGATTTTTCCCCAATCTTTGAATTTCTATATAGAGATCATCATTGAAATTATCTTTTAGTTTTTTTATAAAATTATTTGCCTGTTTAGTTATCGTCTTATTTTTACATTGTTTCAATATGGAGTTTTTTCCTCCAGTTAAAAGAATGATTCCGTCTTTTAAATTAAAAAGATCATCTAATTCTATGCATGAATTTTTTTTATTTTTCATATATGCTGTTGATATAAGATTTAATAAATTCTGATATCCTAAATTATTTTTAGAATATAAATTGATATCAAAAAATGGATCTTTAATGCTGTCATGCATATATTCACTTGGGGTCTTAATCTTAATATTGCAGCCAATAATTGGTTGAATTCCTGCACTAGAAATTTGTGTACTAAATTCAAGAGCGCCAAACATATTATTTGAATCACTTATTCCCACAGCGGGCATTTCAAATGATTGACATAAATCTGCAATTCTTGAAATTGGTAATGCCCCCTCGGATAATGAATATTCTGTTTTATTTGTGAGGTGAATAAAATCCGACATCAGTTAGGCTAGTTTTATTTCTTTATTACATTTACTGGCTAAATCACTATTATGTGTCGCCATTACAACTGTTAGATTTTCTGAGTCTACATATTTCATCAAGTACTTAAAAATATTAAGACTATTTTCTTTATCAAGATTCCCAGTTGGCTCATCAGCAATAACAATACGGGGATTATTTACCATAGCTCTTGCAATAGCCACTCTTTGCTGCTCACCTCCTGATAAAGAGTTTGGAAAATGTTTAATTCTGTCAACTAAACCGAACTTATCTAATATTTTCTCACTTTTTTCATAAGCATCTTTTTTATTGTAATTATTCAAAATTAATGGCAAAGCAACATTGTCTATTGCATTAAAGTCTTCAAACAGATTATTCGATTGATAAACAAAACCAAAATTATTTTTCCTAAATTTACTTTTTACTTTTTCATTGATATTAGATAGATCATTTTCGAATATATTTAATTTTCCTGAGTCAAAGCTATCAATTAAAGCAATAATATTAAGTAAAGTAGTTTTCCCCGAACCAGAGGGTCCAGTTATAGAAATCATTTCACCCTCTCCTATTTCTAAATTTAGATTATTTATTACTTTTATTTCTTTACCGGCTTGCCAATAAGATTTAGATGCGTTATTTAATGAAATAGCTTTAGGCATTGTTTAAAATCTTTTTTATTTCTAATTTAGATGCTGCGTAGGCAGGATAAATGGTTGCTAGAATTGATATAGAAATTGAAAATAAAATAATAAAAAATATTTCACTCATATCAATAGATGTTGGAATACGATCAATATAGTAAAATTCTGATGGGAATAAATTTAGATTAAATATATTATTGAGAGTCTGTCTGATATTTTCTAAATTAATTGTAATAATAGAACCTAATATAGCTCCAATTATTGTTCCTCCAATGCCAATGATAGATCCAACAAGGAGAAATATTTTTAAAATAGTATTACTATCTGCTCCTATTGTTTTTAATAAAGCTATCTCCTTGGATTTATTTTTTACAAGAATAAATAGACTTGTAATTACATTAAACGCAGCAACAATAACTATTAAAGATAGTATCAGAAACATCACAGTCCTTTCAGTAGATAAAACCTCCCAAAAAGATTGATTTATGTCTTTCCAATCCTTAATAATTAGATTGTTATTTTTAAATTTTTCTTCTATCTCAGTCTTAACGTAGTCTGTTAAATCTAAATCCTTTAAATGCACCTCTATAACTGAAATTTTATCATTTAAACCAATAATTTTCTGTGCATTTTTTAAAGAAATGAATGCAAAACTTGAATTGTATTCACTCATACCTGAATTAAATATTCCCTTAATCTTTAAACTTATTGATTTAGGAAGTTGTCCAAATGGAGATGAAATAGTATTTGAAGAAAATAACTTAATAGAAGATCCAATTTCAGCTCCGATATTGTCTAGTAGAGCGGCCCCTAAAATTATCCCACTATCATTGAATTCATTATCAGCTATAACATTCTCGTTTATAAAAGTGTAATGTTTAATATTTTCTGGAATAATTGATTTTACTAAAATCCCTTTAGTTGCATAATCTGATGTTATAAGTGATTGAATTGTAATATTTGGGTCGATAAATTTAATTTCATGGATCTCTTCAAGATCTTGAAAATCATATTTAAAATATTTTTCAATTTTTTGAATATATATATGACCATTAAATCCAATTATGCGATTTTCTAGTTCATATCTAAAGCCATTCATCACAGACATTACAATAATTAAAGTTGCTACACCTATGCATATTCCTATAAATGAAAACCAAGAGATAATTGAAAGCAAGCCACCAGATCTAAGCGGTTTAAGGTATCTAAAAGCAATAAATCTTTCGAATTGATTAAAAGGCACAATTAAATTAACTCTTTTATCTTGTCTATGATATTATCAATATTGACCTCGGACACTTCTCCCGATTTTCTATTTTTGATTTCAGCTACATTGTCCGATACAGCTTTATTTCCTATAACAATTTGAAAAGGTAACCCTATAAGATCCATTCTAGAAAACTTTACTCCAGCATTATCTAACTTATCATCATACAAAATATCAATATTTAAATTTAATGCAGACAAATATATTTTGTCGGCAATTCCTCTAACTTTATCATCATTTGATTTCACATTAATCAAACCAATTTTAAAAGGAGCAACCTCAACTGGCCAAATAATACCCTTATCATCATGTGAGTATTCAATAATAGCTCCAACCAACCTAGAAATACCAATGCCGTATGAACCCATAAAGACTGGACCTTCTTTTCCATTTCCATCTAAAACATTAGCTTTCATTGATTCAGAATATTTTTGTCCGAAACTAAAAATATGACCAACTTCAATACCTTTAGATGTCATTTGAGAATCTTTTTTTACATTTTTATCAAATGAATTTTGATCATATTTATCATCAGAAACTGAATAATAGTTTTTGAAATTTTGCACAAAACTAGACAAATCCCCATCATAGTTTATTTCAGATATTTTTTTTCCTTCACTAAGAATATTTTTATCAAAGTAAATATCACTTTCACCAGTATTTGAGATAATAATAAACTCATGAGACATATCTCCACCAATAGGTCCAGTATCTGCAGCCATTGGAATTGCTTTTAAGCCCAGTCTTTCAAAAGTTTTTAAATAACAAACAAAAAATTTATTATATGAAGATTCAGAATTCTCAAGAGTAAGGTCAAATGAATATGCATCTTTCATTAAAAATTCTCTTCCCCTCATAACTCCAAAACGTGGTCTTAATTCATCTCTAAACTTCCATTGAATATGGTAGAGGAGCAGTGGTAACTCTTTATATGATTTAACTGATCTTCTGAATATATCAGTAACCTGCTCTTCATTGGTTGGTCCATATAACATATCTCTTTCTTGGCGGTCTTTAATCCGTAACATCTCTTTCCCATAATCTTCATATCTACCACTTTCTTTCCAAAGATCTGCTGGCTGAATAGTAGACATAAGAATCTCGTTAACGCCCGCTTTGTTTTGTTCTTCTCTTACAATATTCTCAATTTTTTTTAGAACTTTGAGACCTATAGGAAGCCAAGAATATATTCCAGAACTTGACTGACTAATCATCCCTGATCTGAGCATTAGTTTATGTGAAGCAATTTCTGCCTCATTAGGAGATTCTTTCAATACAGGTAAAAAATAATTAGATAACTTCATCAGTATAAAAAAGGTTTATGATATACATCAAAAACCCATCATCATTGAGGGTCGAATATATGATACCCCAAAGCACTAATGAAATAAAAGTAGTGAATACAAATTTTAAAAAAATTTGTGGATTATTGGGAGCACCTGGGTCCTCAATGCCGGTATTATCGAATTTTTTCTTATTATTCTTTATATTCAGAGGAAGTGATATGAAGAAGATTATCCACCATATTAGTAGAAATAAAATTATCGATCCTGTAATACCCAACTTATACTTCTTCTAGCTCGATGAGAGTTCCATTACAACTCTTAGGATGGAGGAATACAACAGGTTTTCCATGGGCTCCAATTTTTGGCTTTCCTGTTCCAGTTATAGAAACTTCATGGGTATTTAATTTTTCAATAGCATTATTTATATCCTCAACCTCTAGACAGATATGATGCATTCCACCCTTTGGATTCTTATCAAGAAATTTTTGAATAGGAGAGTCATCTCCCAAAACTTCTAAAAGTTCAATTTTTGTATTTCCCAAGTCAATAAAGACTGTGGTCACACCGTGGTCAGGTTGCTTAACTTCTCCGGAAACTTTTGCTCCAAAGATATTTCTATATTGTTCAGCGGCTTCTTTAATGTTTGGGACTGCGATGGCAATATGGTTTAATTTTCCTATCATTATAATTAAATATGAACAATGTTAATGTTTGTCAAAGGTTTTTTACCAG
>MDSV01000768.1_pt1 | contig 35468 bp, 21 predicted proteins | sample 810851 | NCBI WGS metagenome assembly MDSV01 (sample SAMN05326640, study PRJNA326480) | marine metagenome | isolation source: seawater | place: Atlantic Ocean: North East | collected 2012 | reverse complement strand
GCGGCCGTGTCTGTCGTGTCCACGCCCTCGGGCGCGTTGCTCGAGGCGGCGCAGGAGACGCCCGTGGCGCTCGGAAGAGAGGTGCAGCACGTCGTTTTCGACAGACACACGTTCGTGCACGTGCAGACGCCTCTACACGAGCTCGAGCGCGTCGCCGCGTCGGACGGAAAAGGCGGCGGCGACGTCGCGTTCGTGATCGAGCTGCGCCACTTCAAGCCGAAGAAGAAAAAGACGAGCGTCAAGGGTTGGTGCTTCTTCTCGCTGTCGGAGCTCGACCTGTCGCGGCAGACGCAGCGGCTCAGCCTGGAGGTTTACGCCAAGCCCGTGGACGCGCGGTGCAGAAAGATGAAGCTGCTGAGCAAGAAGGAGCTGTACGCGCACGTCGACGTCATCGTGCAGTCGGAATAGGCGCACGCGTGCGCCTAGCGCGCCTGCGCGCGAGGCGAGAAAAGAGACGGATGAATACTCTAAATAATACTCCGTCGACGCCGCCGCGGCCTCTTCACGCCTCTCCAGTACTAGGCTCTTCTTCTCCACGGACGCGCTTCCGCTCGCCCGCCTCGTCATCCTCGTCGGTCTTCCGTGTCGCGTCTTCGTCCGAAGCGGAAGGTGCGCTCGTCTCGACGACGGCGTCGTCTGACGCGGAAGGCGCGCGCCGCTCCCCGCGCGGAACCCCGGCCGCTTCGGACGTGTCCCGCACCCACTTGCTCAGCGGCGACGCCTCGTCGTCCACGCTCAGGCCCAAGAACCCGGCGAACATCCCCCCGAAGAACGCCACGGGCTCTTTCATCGCCTGCCGCACGAGCGGGTCCTCGACGGTGTCGGGGTCGAACAGCGCGCGAACGGGCGCGCGCCGGCGACGGCGTCCGACGGAGCCCGCGACGGACCGACGGAATCTTTTTCTGCCCGCGCCCACGTCATCGAGCCCCGAGAAGACGCGCGCGTCCCCAAACACCCCACGCGCGGCGGTCGCGCGGTGCGCGCGCGCGCCACGTGGATGCGCGCGCGACGTCGGCGTGGGGATCATCGCGAGCATCGCGCCGCGAAAGGTCCGATTCACGACGCGCACGGCCGTTGTGGCGGAGAGCGGGTGGACGTCATCAAGCTCCGTCTCGCGATTCCGCCGGAAGAAGTTTCGGCCGCGGCTTTTCCCGGGAACCGAGGACTGGAAATCCGGACGTCTTGTCTCCGCGAGACTTCCCGGAGAGACTTCCCGGGAGTTCTCGCTCTCGACTTTAACGAACGCCGCAGACGTGCCTCGACAGTGTCGCCCGTGCAAGTCCTCGACCGGCTCGAGGCACACGCCCGTCTCGCCGTTCGCGTCGCGCTTTTCCGTTCATCCCGTGAGAGTCGCGCGTTTCGACCAAACAATGCCCGCGTTCGTGACTCCCAGGCGGGAACCAGAGTCGACAGGAAGACCAAGTCTTGTCAATGTGTCGGCTGACGCGACACATCCCGGCGAGACGCCAGACCCGGGCGAGGCCTGGCCGTTACCCAAAAGGCTGCGCGTGCGTCTGCAGAAGAGCGCGGAGCGCTTCGGAAAGGAGACAGACCTGGACGAGCGTTTAGCTCTGGCGGAGAGGCTCCAGGTACGCGCGAGCGTCGCCGTACGCGCGTCCCGTGTCTCCCGAGGGTTTGTTTTCTCGCCAGAAAAACAGGCGTTTCGCCGTTCGCGCGCGGGCGCGAGGGAGGGCCCGTGAAACGCGACGCGCGCGCGCGCGACGACTGCGTGCCTTCCGCGCTCGAGGTAGCTCGGAGACTGAACGCGTACCCGCGCTTCGCGCACGGCGGAAACCCTCCCGCGCGCGCGGCGTCGCGAGCCGCGGCGGACCTTCCGAGACTCGTGCTTTTCGCTGAGGCGCGCGCCTTCCGGGAAATCCCGAAACCGTTATCGTCCAGTTTCGCGATCTAACCTGACGAACATCGTCAGCGATCAGGACGCTGGCGAATGACGAAGAAAAACCCTTCGCGACGCGTTCGCGGGACGCGCGACTGACACACGCTCTGCCACCCCTTCCCGCGCGCGTCTCGATCGCTCGCGTCCGATGCGGCGAAACGCAGGCGCACGAAATCGAGCGCACGCGCGCGAAGGCGCGCGCTGCGAACGCGCGCGTCGCGCGCGCCGCCGCCGCGCGCCGAGGCCGCGTTTCGGCGCGGCGCGCGAGCCTCGAGGCCAAGCTCTTCGCCGCCGACGCAAACAGGCGAGCCTTTTTCGCAACCGCGGCTCGGGCGAGGATGCGAACTGAGCCAAAGACGGAGACGGCGACGCGTGATGCGCGTCGTTCGGTGTGTCCGTTTCGTGAATCGACGGATTCCGTCGACGACTCGCTTCCGTCGGCGTCTCGCGGCGAGGCGTCTCGCGAGGAAGCAACCGTCGTCGTTCCGACGGCTCGCGAGCGTTTCGCGGCTGTCCGCGTGCAGCGCGCGTGGCGTCGCTTCGCGACCGAACGCGGCGTCTCGGCGCATCTCGCCGCGCGATTCCTCGCGACGCGGCCGGCGCCTTCGCCGGCGCACGCGACACCGGGAAGCGACCCCGCAGCGTCGCCGCCCGACGACGCGAGAGCGTTCGACGCGTTCGCCGCCGCCGCCAGGGACAAGGAGGTTCTGCGCGCGGCGCGTTTGTTTTTCGCGCGCGTCGCGGGGAAGCTCGACGCGCTGGACCGATCGGCGCGCGTCGCGCGGCGCGCCGGCGAGACGGCGCGCGAGACGGCGACGTTCGCCGCGATCCTCTCCCCGAAGCGCTCGTGCGAGGGAGAGCCCGTCTCGAAAACGGAGCGGGACGCCACCGTCGCCTCGGAAGCGTTCCCCGCGCGCGAGCTGCTGTGCGCGTATGCCGTCGTGTCGTTCCCCGAGGTGGTGCTCGGCGCGGCGGGCGCGTCCGAGGCGTGTGGCAAACACGCGCGCGCGCTGCGAGAAAGCGCGAGGGAGACCACGCGCGCCGCGGACGCGCTCGCGCGTGCGCTCACGGGGACGACAAGAACGTCTGGGACGGACGAAAACGTCTCCGACGCGAAGGAAATCTCCGCGCCGGTTTCGCCACGCGCGGCGTTGCGCCGTTTCGCGGAAGAGTGGCACGCGTACGCCTCGGCTTTCGAGCGGTGGAAGGCGCGCGACGCGCGCGCGCTGGAGCGCGAGCTGACGCGCGCCGCCGTCGAGATGGAAACCTCCGCGCGGCGCGCGTGCGGCGCGGCGGCGCGGGCGGAGGATTTCCCGGAGGGGTCCGACGCGCGCGCGATTCTCGAGGCGCTCGCCGAGGACGCGTGCGTCCTCCGCGGGAAGGTCCGCGGTCTGACCGGCGTGCGGGGGGTCGAGCGCTTCAACCGCGCCGTGCGCGCCGCGCGCACAGAGCAGCTTACGCGAGACGACGCCGCCGAGACAGAAAAAGCGGTCTCGGGTCGCGGGGCCGCCGCGGAACTTTCCGGGGCGACTCGCGCGGCGCGCCGCGTCGAGGCGCGCAAGGCGGCGCGCGCGTCGCGCCTCGCCGCCTACGCCGCGCGCCGAGCCAAGGCTCGCGGCGAGGCTTCCGAAGCGTGCCCTCCCGACGCGTTTCCCGCGCGCGCGCGAACGTCCGCGGAGGCGCACGAGAACGAGGCCATCATGCACGAGCTCCTCGTCGATCCCGAGTGGCGCCTCAGTTCGCGGGACGAGACTCCCCCGCGGTTCGGGGCGCCGAGCGAGGCGAGCGCCGACGCGCTCCCCGCGCGCGTCCGCGAGGCGATGACCTGCGCCTTCTGGGACGCGACGCGCGACGCTCTGCTCGAAAGCGACGTCCAGCGCGTCGCACGGGTCGTGGCCGAGCTCGGAGACGCGCTGGCGTCGCTCTGCCCCGAGCACCATCGGTCGGAGGCGGAGGCGGCTTTGCTGCTGCGTCTAGCGCCCGCGGCGGCGTCCGCCGCGCTCGCGCGCGTCGTCGCCGACCCGAGCGCGCTGGCGGACGCGTTCGCGGAGGTCACGCGCGAGGCTTCGCGCATGCTCGCGAGGCTGGGCGCGCCCGCGCGCGACGCGCGCGCGGCGCGCGACGCGCAGGCTCTGGAACGCCGCGTCGGCGCGTTCGCCGCCGAGGCGTCGGCTCTTTCTTCGAACGGAGACGCGCGCGGGGCGAGACGCGTCGTCGCAGACGCCGTGGCGCACGCGCTGCGCGAGCTCTTCGCCGCGCTCGCGCTCGTGCGCCGCGACGTCGCGAACGCCGCGGTCGCGCGCCTGGCGCCGCTGGCGCGCCGGGACGCGCGGGGCGCCGCTGAGGGCTCGGCGTGGGCCTGGCGCCGGTTCGCGGCGCGATACGGCGTCGCCGAAGCCGGCGGCGAAGGCGACGAAGGCGGCGAAGGCGCGTCCGCGCGTCTGGCGGCGGCGCTGCCGCGCACGAGCGCGTGGCTGGCGGCGGCGACGCGCGCGGCGCACGCGCTGGACGCGTCGATTCCCGCGCTGGCGCTCGATTCGGTCGATGGAAGTGGAAGTGGATCGCGTGGATCGGAAGGCGCTTCCGCGCCGGTCGCGTTCACGATGCGCTCGGGGACGGCGAGCGCGGCGGCGAAGGAGGCGGACCAGCGGGTCGCGGCGAAAAATACCGCCGCACCCGTCTCCGTTCGCGCGACGCGCGCCGCTTCCCCCGAGGGCCTGGTGCGCGTCGCGCTCGTCTCGCTCGTGGCTTCGGACCTTCGTCCCGACGAAGCGCGAGGTGAGCCATCAGACGGAAACGGAGGCGCGCTTCCGCTCGAGATGCCGGAGACGCTCGAGTTCGACGCCGCGCGCCTCCGCGACGCGCGTCGCGCCTTCGACGCGCTCCGCGTCCGCGCCGCCTGCCTCTTCGTCGCGACGTCGTTCGACGCCGGCGCGGACTCCGTCGCCTCGTGTCCCGCCGCGCGACTCGGGCGCCTGGACGCCTTGCTCGCCGACCCCACGACGTCCGCGGACGACCTCGCGCTCGAGATGGCGGGCGGCGCGGGGGCCAAAAAAGAAAAGTTGGCCGCCGTCGCCGCCGCGCTGCGGCGGCTTCTCGCGCCGCGCGATCCCTCGGGCGCGCGAATAAAGCGCGCGCTGGCCGAGGCGCTCGGCGTGCGCGCGCTTCTCGGGCCGCCGACCGCGGCGGCGTCGCCGGCGGCGGCCGCGCGCGCCGCCGCCGCCGCGGCGCCCCTGCTCCGCGCAGGCTTCCGCGGCCCGGAAGGCGCCGCCGTGGCCAAGGACGTGGCCTCGCTCGCCGCCAGGCTCGACGCCTCCGTCGGGCGCGTGACGTGGGACGTGCACGCGCGCGCGTACGGCGTTCTGGCCGAGCGCGCGCTCGCCGCCGAGGACGAAATCTGACTTGGGGTGGCGTCGCGCGGCGCGCGAGCGCGCGCGCGTATCCGATACGGCTCGGCGGCACGGAAGATACAATATCTTTTGACACAGACGAACGACTATACGCGCGAACGCGGCGGAGCGAGCGAACGTGCGAACGAATGAGAAGGCGCGATACACTCGCGTTCGGCGGCGACGCGAACGTACGATACGGATCGGCGCGACGGCTACGTCGCGCGACGCTCACGTCGATATGACTAGGGCTCATACGTACCGCTCGCGTTGCGCGTCGCTCGTCTCGTCAGGCGTCGTTCGATAGGTCCGCGAGCGCCGCCAACGCGGCGGCGTGTAAGCTGGGGTTCGCGCTCGCGACGATCCCCCCTTTCTGGTCCAGGAACCGCCCCTTCGTGAAGTCCAGCGCGTTCCCGCGGCCGTCCGTGATCACCCCTCCCGCGGCCTGCACGATCGCGACGCCCGCGGCGTGGTCCCACACCTTCTCGCGGTACGCGTCCGGGGGGAAGCGCAGGTACAAGTCGGCGTCGCCGCGCGCCAGCGCGCCGTACTTGGCCATCGAGTCCACGCGCACGGCGGTCCGGCTCGTGCCCATCGCGAGCGACAGGGCTTTGGTTTTGTCCCCGTTCGCGACGACGGAGTCGCCCCAACTCTCCATGTACCGCGACGTCGCGGGAGTGGCGCCCGCGTTCGCGCGACACAGTTTCGCGACGCTCGCGGGCGACGCGTCGTCGCCAAACGGCGCGCGCGCGTCCGCCGGAAACGCGACGCACCCCGCGCCGGCGCGCGCGGCGAAGATCACGCCCGGTCGCTCGGGGGGTATGCACGTGGCGTCTTCGGGGACGACGTCCGCGGGCATGTTCGGACACCCGAGCACGCCGCCCTCGACGACGCCGTCCACCATCAGCCCGAGCGCCACGGCGTATTGCCGCCCGGCGATGAACCCCTTCGTGCCGTCGATCGGGTCGAGGATCCAGAACCGGCCGGCGCCGGAGGGCGACCCGGCGCCGCAGTCGATGGCGTCCGCCACGAACGACTCGGTCAAAGGCTGACCGATGGAAGTGCCTTTCGCGCCGAACGACGCGTCGTCCGGCTCGATGAAGCCGTCCTCGATCGCCGCGCGCAGCGTCTCGTTCACCAGGTCCGCGACGCGCCGCGACAGAGAAGCGCCCTCCGGCGCGCGCAGCGCGTCGGCGGTTTCCTCGGCGACCAACTGTATGTCCGGATGCGATCGCTCGAGCCAGAGGCTGACCAGCGCCTGCGCGGCGAAGTCCGCGACGGTCACGGGCGAGTCGTCGCTCTTCGCCGCGCGGTCGTCCCGAACGAGGATGTCCTGAGTCGCCATGCACAGCCGGCTCGCGAGCTGCACGGCCTCGACCGCGGTGCGCATCTCGGGAGGGAACGACATGCGACGCGCCTCGAGCGGCTCGGACGAAGCGGAGACCGCGACGCCGCGGCGCGCGCTCGCGTCGACGCGACGCGCACGACGCCACGAGCTCGCCGCGTGGCGGAGCGGGCACTGCGTTGGGCACGCCGTGGCGGTGCTCGCGAACATCGCGCGCGCGGTGGTGTGGCGACAGGAAAGATAGGGCGACCACACCTGACACTTGTAAAAAAAACTCACCGCGAGGCTCGCGTCAATTGTTTTGTCGTAGTCTGTCTCCGCACTCGCGGTCGCGCGCGCCGATGTCCTCGCCCGTACTGGGCTCGGCGACCGCGCGCATCGTCGGACGGCGGCGATGCTCGAAGCGCCTCGCGTTTTACGACCTGCGCGAGCTCGCGGACGTCGACTCCGACGCGCGAGCGGTGCTGGACGCGCACTTCGGCACCGAGGGCACCGCCGCCGCCGCCCCGCGATCCGTGGAGCTCGTGGCCAAGGCGGACTCCGCGGGCTTCGTGGACGAGGCCGAGCTCGCGGTGGCTCAGAAGGAGTGTTTAAAGCTCGGGAACGTCGTGCGCGTCCACGGCGCGTGGCGCGTGTGCGAGAGCAAGGAAGGGAAGTGCGTCGAGCTCGCGTGCCATTCGGTGTCCGTCGTGCGCCGTTGGGCCGACGCCCACCCGGGCGTGCACTTCCAGAAACCCAAGGAGACGCGCGCCGGGCTCCGCGCCGCGAACGCGAACGCCGCGGGGACGTCTTCCGACGGGAACGCCTCGGCGTACGTCCCCGCGACCCCGCGCGGTCCGTGTAAGTTCTGGGTGAACCAGGGCGCGTGCCACAAAGGCGACGCGTGCCGCTACGCGCACGGCGGCGATCGCGCCGCCGACGCGAAGAAGTGGATCGAGGACCGGAAACGCCGGCGGCGTCTGTTGGCGGCGGCCGAGGGCGACCCGCACGGGCTCGAAGACCCGCTCGCCACGAAGGCGCACCGGGCCTCGAAGTTCGCGGACTGGCTGGTGCGCACGTTCGGCGTCGAAAAACTGAGCCGAGGCTCGGGGGTGCTCGACGTCGCCGGCGGCCGCGGAGACGTCAGCTGGGAGCTGCACACGGTCCGAGGCGTGCCGTGCACTCTGGTGGAGCCGCGCGCGCGGAAGCTCAACCGCCTGCAGCACAAGTGGCTCAGGCGCGAAGTCGGCGGAGTGCGGCGATCCGGCGGCGCGGAGACCGCGACGCGTGAGCGAAAACACTCGGACGTCGCCGTCTCCGACGAAGGCGAAGACGCGTCGCGAAAAGAAAGCGACGTCTTGTGTCCGCAGGTGCGCGCCGAGTTCGGCGTCGACACGTGGGACGCGTTCGCGGAGTGCTCCGCGGTGGTGGGCATGCACCCCGACCAGGCCACGGAGGGGATCATGGCGTTTGCGAAGGCGCACGGGAAGCCCTTCGCGATCGTGCCGTGTTGCGTCTTCCCGGCGCTGTTCCCGGACCGCCGCGTGCCCGCCGACGAGCCCGCGGAGGATCGCGCGGAGGATCGCGCGGAGTCGGCGCCGCTCGGGAAAGACGCGGGCGTGCCCGTCACGCGGCTGGCGCAGCTCGTGCGGTACTTGGCGCGCGAGACGGGCGGGAAGGTGGCGCGTTTGGACTTCCAGGGCGCGAACTCGGTGGTGTATTCCACGGAGCCGCCGATTGGGTGCGAGTAGGACGTCTAGTGTCGTGTAGGCTTTGTTTCGCGAAACGACGCGTTTTTGTCTTCACAAAAAAAAAAAGCCGTCGTCGCGACGAAAAGCCTCTCCGGACTCGCCCGCGCCGCGCTACCGCGCGAACGTCTCCACGACCACGCCGAGCGCGACGGTCGCGCCATCCCGCCGCAGCTGCACCCTGCCCAACTTCGGGTAGTCCTCGAACCTCTCCACGGCGAACGCGCGCGACGGCGTGAGCTCGACCACCGCGCCCGCGTCGCGCGACACGCACCGCGGGGCGCGGCGGAGCACGTCCCCGGTTTTCTTATCCAGCGTCGACACGAGCTTCGTGACCCTCGCCTCCGCCGACGACGCGTACGCGTGCACGACCACCGAGCTCCCGACGAGCAACGGCACGCGCAGCGCCTTCAGCGTCACGAGCTTCACTGTGAAGCGCGCCGCGGGCACGAGCGGGTACGAAGCGTGGCACAGCACCGTGCCCGGCGCCAATTGCGACGCGTCCGGAAGATCCAACCCGACGTCGGCGGCGTCGCCGGCGAACGCGATTTGGTCGCGGGAGTCGTCGCCGCCGCCGCCGCCGTCGGACCCCACGGCAGAGGAGACCACGCGCACAGCCTTGACAGTGGCGACGATCCCCGCGGGCGCGACCGCGACGGTGTCGCCCGCGCGCACGGAGCCCGCCTCGACCTTTCCCCCGACCGCGCACGGACCTAAAAACCGATCGCCCGCGCCGACGAGCTCGGAAACCGGGAACCGGAGCGGCATCGGTCGCCCGCGGTCCGGCTCCGGGATCGCGTCCATCGCGGCGACCAAGCACGCGTTGCGCGCGTCGTCTTCCGGATACCACGACCGAAACGAAGCGAGCGCTTGGTCCGCCTCACGCCGCCGTCGGCGTGTGTCGTCGTCGTCGTCGTCGTCGTCGTCGCACGCGTGCTTTTTCCCGGAGGAAGATCCGGACGAGACGGCTTCGCCGGCGCGCGTCGGGACGAGGTTTGTCCCGTCCGTTCCGGACACCGGCACCCACGCGACGCGGTCGTCGGCAAACCCGCTTTTCCGCAGGAACGGCGCGAGGGCGCGTTTGATCTCCTCGAAGCGCGCCTGCGCGTACGCGCACGCGTCCATCTTGCTCACCGCGACGATCAGACGATCGACGCCCAGGGACCGCGCCAGGCGGACGTGCTCGCGCGTCTGCCCCGCGGAGGCGCCGCCGCCGCCGCCCGCGCTCCCGGGTTCGAAATCGCGGAACCCGGACTCGAACGCGCCGCGCGACGCGTCCACCACCAGGCACGCCGCGTCCGCCTGCGCGGCGCCCGCGATGGCGTTGGGCACGAAGTCCCTGTGCCCGGGTGCGTCCAGCAGATGCACGAGCGTCGCGCCCGTGTCCAAGAAAACCTTCGCGACGTCCACGGTGACGCCTCGCGCGCGCTCCTCGGGGCGCGCGTCCAGCGCCCACGCCCAGGCGAAGGACGCCTTGCCCGCGGCGCGCGCGTCGCGCGCGTGCCTGTGCCGATCGCGGTCGCTCGTCGCGCCGAGCAGGTGCATGACTCTGCCGAAAAGCGTCGACTTCCCGGCGTCCACGTGCCCTAAGACCACGAGGTGCAGACGTTTCTTCCGCGCCTTCCGCTCGAGCTCGCGAGGCGGAGGCGCGTACGCGGCAGAGCTTGGCGCGGACGCCTTCGCCTTCGCGAGAGAGGCGTCGGTCGATTCATCGCGGTGCCCTTTTTCTGTCGCCGCGACGCGAACGGGGTCGCCGCTCCCGACGCCGCCGACGCGCCGTTTCGCGAGCACGGCGTCGTCGGGCGACGGCGCGTCGAAGCCGAAGCCCCCGCGCGTGGCCGGCGGCGCCGCCGGAAACGCGGCGGCGACTGCGTCGACTGCGACTGCGACGCCTTTTTCCTTCGGGATCGCGCTCACGGTCCTCGCCATGGCAGACGCGCCGGGGGCGCCCGGGGGCGCACCGGGGGGCTTGGTGCTTTGTTTCTGGAAGGTCTGCGGGGCTTTCCCAGCCGCCGACCCTCCGGGTTTCTTGCCCCCCGCTCCCCCTCGGGGCTTCCCACCTCCAGACGCGCCGGATTTCTTCGGGGCCAGAGATCCGGTGTCGTACGCGCCAAACTCGTCGTCGTCATCGTAATAGTCGTCGTCGTCCTCGTCGTAGTAATCGTCCGCCTCGTCGTACCAGCCGCCCTTACGGCTCATCGCGCCGCGGCAATCGACCGCGCGTGCGATCCCCTGGCTAGGCGGTGGTGGGGCGCGCGCGAGCGGATGGCACGGGAAGGCTAAAAAATGCTCTTCAGATCTTGTCCGCGTTTTCGCGAAAGAAATGCTCGGAAAAATGGGCACCCACGAAGCGCTTCGCGGCGGAACCGGCGGTTGGCGCTTCGAGCGTGGCCTCTTCGTACGTACGAGACATAATCAGGTGTGCGTTCATCACACACGCCACGCGCGGTGTTAAACGAGCCTACATCGCACGCGACATCTGACGTCACGCCCTCATTCCAGCCGTATCCCGACGGGCTCGGCGTCGAAGTCGACGGCATCCGGGTACTCGACGAGCACCGCCCTCGACCCGTTGTCGAGCGAAACGCGGCCGGCTTCGAGCATCGCGGTGACTCGCGCGGTCGCGTCGATGGTGGCCAACACGTCTCGCTTCGAGATGTCTTCCACGGAAGCGCGGTTTTCGTTTACCTCGACCGCCGCCTCGAGAAACGCCTCGATGCTCCTGTACCCGTACCCGCGCTGCCCCGCGAATCGGCCGTCGGGCGAAGGCGTGTACTTCATGTACAGCGGGTTGAGCGCGGCGTACCCGTCAGCGTCCGTCGCCGCGGTGTATCCGCGGTGCGCCTGGTCCGCGCGGATCTCGCCGGCGTGCCCCATGTAGTGGAAGTACTGCTGCGTGTGGCAGTCCGCACGCGGCGCGATCCAGGACGCGGTGTAGTTGGCGATGCCCCGCGAGCCGTCCGAGTTGCGCCACTCCACGACCAAACACACGGTGTCCTCGATTTTTCGCCCGTCCGTCGGCGCCAGCCGCGTCTCGGCGGCGCCGATCGCGGCGAACGCGGTGACGCGTTCAGGCCGCGAGGCGCCGCGCACGGACCACGCGTGCACGTCCATGTGGTGCGAGTTGAGGTAGAAGGAGATGTCCGAGCTCTTGCCCGCCCAGCCTTTGAACGTGTCCAGCTGCGCTTTGGGCTGCGTCATCGTGGACGCGAAGAACGAAAACGGCCCCAGCGCGGACCGGATGCGGTCGCGCGCGTCGGTGTAAATCGGGTCGAAGCGCTTGTGGTACTCCACCGCGCACAGCACGCCGTGCTTCTTCGCCGCGGCAGCGAGCGATAGGTGGTCTTCCAGCGTCTTCACCACCGGCTTCGCGCACAGCACGTGCAGACCAGCCTCGATGCACGCGAGCGCGATGGCGTGATGCGTGTCGTCGGGGGTGAAGATGGTGACGACGCTCCCTTTTTTCATGCGCGCGATCGCCGCCTTGAACGCGTTCGCGTCGAAGGGGACGTCGTCCGCGGGAAGCGTGGTCATGGTGAGGTCCATGTCCTTGTATACGTCGCCGATCTTACGCTTCATGGTCTCGCGCACGGCGGGCATGCGCGTGCCCACCGCGTCGCACAGGACCATCTCCCCGACCATCCCGCGCCTCCTCATGTCCGCGAACGTGATGGCCACCACCCCCGCAGGCTTGTCCGGCGCCGCGCCCGCCTCAGTGAACACGCACCCGGTGGTGTACTCGCCGGCGCCGACCATGAGCACATCGACGGGGGCCATTATGGGGCGAGAAAAACGCGCACCGCACGGACACGCCCCTCGTCGTGCGCGGCGGCCTGCACGCTGTCGCGAGTTGAGGAAAGGAAAATATCGGCCAACTGTCGCAGCGTTCTGTCGCGGTTTGCCGGTGTCGCGTTGCGTCGGCGACATCTCTCCCGCGTTTTTTTCGCCCAGCGTCGAACGCGAAGCGGCCACGTCGCGCGTTTTCTCCTCGCGCGGGAAGGAGGCGGCTGTGGGAAAAGATGTCGAGACTGGGGTTTTTTCGCGAAACGCAAACCCTCGAGTGCGAATGTAGTCACTAAAAGCCTCAAAGTCAGCGATCGGCGAGGGTTCGGAGGTTTTGGCGACCACCTTTTCGCCCTCCGAACTCGAGGTTCGCGTGAAACCGTGACTCTTCTTCGCACAGGTGGCGAGCCCTGCTCGGCCAGCTCTCCAGCGGCTTGAAAAGCCGGCAACGCTCATTCCGCTCGACGCCGCGCACGCTCCGCGCGACGCCCGAATCGACCCGATAGTCGCACCTCGGACGCCTCCGACGCCCTCGTCGACCGCCACCGCCCGCGTCCCCTCGACGCGCCTCACCCGCCGGACGCACGCCCCGCGCGGACGTCCTCGCACCGTCTTGTACTTTTTGGACTCGACACGTATCCGCGCTTCCACTTGATGGGCAGAAACGCGACCGGCTTTTACGGACGTGACGTCCTCTCCACGACCATCAAGGTCCAGTGCAACGCGCACCACTCCGACACCGGACGAGGCTCGTCTTCCATCGCCGAAGGCGCCTTACCGTACGACGTCGTGCACCTCGCGGGAGGGGGACGCGCGTGAAAAACACCGGCACCGAACGCACTGTCGTTATCCGCGTCTCGCGCTGACTTCGGTTGGCGCGCAGAATATTCTCTTCTTTTAGGAGTCAGTCAAAGACGCGCCGCGCGATGACGCTCACGATCAAGAAAGTGCCCACGGTGGTGAGCCTCCACCAGCTGGACGACGACGCGGACGACCCGAAAGCCAATCTGGTGCACCGAGTGTGCGCGCCGGGGTCGACGTTGCCCACGCTCAACTACGCGCCGCGCCGCGCCGCCATCAAGGCGATGAAGAAGGTTCGGTCGTTCGGGTCGTTCGATGATTTGCGGGTTCCCGACCTGGCGCACGAGCGCGACACCGCCAGCGAGGGTTCTTTCCCCGGCGAGGGCGCGTTCGCGCGCGCGCCCGCGTCGGACGACGGCGAGGAGTTGAGCGACGGGGACACCGGAAGCACCGGCGGAGGGTACGTGCAGGACGTCTCTCCCTTCGACCGCATCTTGCTCTCGGCGTGGGAGGACCGCTTCGCCGCCGGCTTGTTCCGGTACGACGTCACCGCCGTGAAGACCAAGGTGGTGCCGGGCGGGTGCGGGTTCGTCGCGCAGTTCAACGAGGGGCGGGCGACGAAGAAGAGGCCCACGGAGTTTGCCGTGGACGAGGTGTGCCAGGCGTTCGACGCGAACAAGTTCAACTTCACCAAAGCCGACAAGAGCGAGATCCTCTTTGCGTTTCGCGACGCGCGCGCCGAGACGGAGGCGCTCGAGTCGGCGTCGAAAACGCGCGGAAGCACGTTCGACGCCGCGCGTCTCGTCGAGGACGACGGGATTTCGCCCACGGTCGTGCTGATCAACGTCTCGCCCATCGAGTACGGGCACGTGCTGCTCTGCCCGCGCGTCTTGGAACGTCTGCCGCAGCGCGTCTCGCCCGAGACGCTGCTGCCGCCGCTTCTGATGGCGGCGGAGAGCCGCAACCCGTACTTCCGCGTCGGGTACAACTCGCTCGGCGCGTACGCCACGATCAACCACCTGCACTTCCAGGCGTACTACCTGATGGAGGCGTTCCCGATCGAGCGCGCGCCCACGCGGCGGCTGCCCGCGCGGGTGTACCCGACGAAGAGGCACCGGCACGGCATCAAGGTTTCGGAAACCACCGGGTACCCCGTGCGCTGCGTGTGCTTCGAACGCGGGGACGGGTTCGAGAGCTTGGCCCAGATGGTGGGCGTCGCGTGCCAGCGGCTGCAGGAGACGAACGTGCCGTTCAACTTGCTCATCGCCGACCACGGCGCGCGTGTGTTCCTGATCCCACAGAAGTTCTCGCAGAGGATCGCCAAGGGCGAGGTGCCGGAGGACGTCGTCGCCACGGGGGTGAACCCCGCGGTGTTCGAGATCTCCGGGCACCTGCTGTACAAGACGCGGGAGGACTACGACGCGTGCTCGCAGGCGGCCGCGCAGCGCATGCTGGAGTGCGCGTCGCTCACGGAGGAGGACTTCTACGACACGGTGGCGCTGGCGCTGGAGGATGACGACGCGCCCTCGGCGATGGAGCGGAGGTTCGAGAGCCGCGAGGCGGGAAAAAAAGTCGGCGGGAGGCTGGCCACGATACGGGGCAGCGTCGACGGGGCGTGCTCCGAGGCGCGCGTCACTCTGGACGCGGACGTCGCGGCGGCCAAGGCGACGCGCGGGGACGTCTCACCGAAGTCGCTCACCGGGGGGCCGTGCTCGAGCGTCTCCAGCGGCGACGACGCGCTCGCCGCATGACCGTCAGCGGACGTCGCGCGACCGAGAGACGTGGGCGGATGCGGTTTCCGGACCCGCGCGTCGCGGCGGCGCGGCGGCGCGCGCCGCGTGTACGAAAAGAAAGATGCGACGATCGGGGGAAATCCCGTCGAGCGGGGCGCCGTCCGGTGATTGTACACTAGCGAAGACCGAATCGGCGGTCGTACGTAACGCGCACGAGTCACGCGCTCGCGCGCTCCCATCGTCTCACCCCGTTTCCGTCATCATCGCAGAGGCGACGCCGCGCCGCCTCTCCTTCTCGCGCTCAGTCGCGTCGCCGCGGCTTCCGGTGGTCCGCGCCCACGGCTTCCCGCACGGACGCGAACCCGTCTCTGTCCAGGCACTCGAGCAGCTCGCGCTTCATGCGCGGCAGCATGCCCGGGCCCTGGTACGCGAACGCCGTGTACAGCTGCACGAGGGACGCGCCCGCGCGGATCTTCCGGTACGCGTCCTTACCGTCGCTCACGCCCCCGCATCCCACCAACGGGATCGCGCCCCCCGTCTCTCTGTACACCTTGCTCAGCATCTCCGTGGACGCATCCATCAGCGGCGCGCCCGACAACCCGCCGGCTTCGCCGCCCGCCGCGTGTCGTTTCACGAAATCCGGCCGCGCCACGGTGGTGTTGCTGACGATGATCCCGTCCACCCCGGCTCGTCTCGCGGCGCTCGCGACGTCCCGCACGTCGCCGTCGCCGAGGTCGGGCGCGATCTTGAGCAGCACGGGCGGGCGGTGCCCGCCGGGGAGCGCGTCGCGCGCGGCGCGCACGCGCCGCATGAGCGTCTCGAGGAACTTCTTACTCTGCAGGTCGCGCAGGCCCGGCGTATTGGGCGAGGAGACGTTCACGACCAGGTAGTCCGCGTGCTGGCCCAGCGCGCGCACGCCCTCGACGTAGTCCTCGTACGCCAGAGCCTCGGGCGTGCGTTTGTTCTTCCCCAGGTTCACGCCCAGCGGCGGGCGTCGGCGCGCGCCGCCGCTTTCCCCCTCGCGGTACGCGCGCAGCCTCGCCTCCGCGGCCGCGTGGCCCTCGGAGTTGAACCCGTAGCGGTTGATCACCGCGGCGTGCTCGGGCAGGCGGAACACCCTCGGCTTGGGGTTCCCCGGCTGAGGCTGGGGCGTGACCGAGCCGATCTCGACGAACCCGAACCCGGCGCCGAGCAGCGCGGGGAACGCCTTGGCGTCCTTGTCGAACCCCGCGGCGAGCCCGACGGGGTTGGGGAACGCCACGTCGCCCCACAACGACACGCGCAGTCGCTCGTCGTCCGCGCGCATCTCGAGCGGCGCGACGCCGCGCGCCAGGAGCTCGATGCCGAGCTCGTGCGCTGTCTCCGCGTCCGCCAGCCGCATCAGCGGCGAGAGCGCGGAGAAGACGGCGAACTGCGCCTCGGACTTTCGCGCGTCGGGCAGCAGGTGGTAGCCCCCGAACCCGAGCGCGGCGGCGCCCAGCAGCGTGGCGAAGCGGGGCGGGCCGCCGCGGGCGCCGCGGGCGCCCCCGCCGGAGGCGCCGTCGCCGGCCGCGCGCGACGCCCCCGCGGTGGACACGAACGATCTCGACGGGCCGGCGACGCGCGCACCGCCGACGGCGGGGGACGAGACGAGCTGCGCGGTGAGGCGCGTCGCGTGAGGATCGGCGAGGGATCGCGCGAACGAGCACGCGGGCGCCCAAGCGGCGCGAGCGAGCTCGCGCGCCGCGCGACGCGTGTGCCCCGGGGTCATAGGGACGCGACAACGGTGCAGCGCGCGGCGGTCGTTTGAACGAGCAACGACTTTTCACGGTGACAAGACAGTGTTTCGCCGCGCGCGGACTCGGCGGGACTCCGGCTCTCCCGGGAGGCAGCCGGCCAGCCGTGGACTGCTTTTCCTCGCCGAGCGTGCCACTGCGCCGCGCACCCGACGCGAGCGATGTCCTCAAGCCCGATCATCGGGTCGCCGCCCCGCTCGGGAGCGATCAAGCGCACGGTGAGCTTTCCCGGCGCGGGCCCGTCGGACCGCGCGGAGGCTGGTTACGGCTCCACCCCCGGCGAAGCGCCCTCCACGTCGAACGATTGGACGGACGCGTCGCGCGTGCGCGTCGCGGGGCGTCTCCTGCTCACCATCGCGGTGTTCGGCACCTTGGGAAGCCTCCTGCCGTTCTTCGCCGTGGGTTGGGCGAATAAGCTGGGAACACCGTCCGTTTCCCGGACCGGCGCGTCGGTGTCAGGGCTGCAGTCGCTGCAGAGCATGCCCGCGACGAGCGCGCTGGGGCAGGCGCCCGGGGAAGACGCGAATCTTCTCGGCACGCCCTTGAAGCCCTGCTCGTCGTCGGACCAGATGTCCACCGGATGGACCAGGAGCGGATCATGCGCGTGGAGTCCCGACGACTCCGGGTACCACGAGGTGCGTAGACCCCCCGCCGCATGTCCGAAGCGGTCCCTCGCCCGCGGCCGAGATCCCCTCTCGCGTCGTCGTCATCGTTTCCAACACCCCAGAGCGCGTAGAGAAAAGCATCTTCTGTGATGCGTTCGACTGTTCGACATCTGACGTTTTCTTTCCTCCTCTCCCGAACGTCTCAGGTGTGCGTGACTATGGACGAGGAGTTCTTGGCGAGCAGCGCCGCGCACGACGGGAACGATCTCTCCAGCGTGGTAGCGCACGGCGAGCGGTGGTGCGTGTGCGCGTGGGCGTGGGCGAGCGCGGTGGAGCGCGACCCGGAGCGCACGGAGGGGTTGCGGCTCGAGTGCGAAGAGAGCAACGCCAAATTGCGCGAGGTGTACCAGAGCTACATAGACAGGGGGGAGGGCATGACCGGTCCCACCGGTGTGGCGTACGGGCCGACGAAGGCGCTCGAAGCGGTAAACAGGCTGTGCCCCGCGCCCGCGAGAGCAGGCGCGATGCTCGGCGACGCGCGGCGTGCCAGGACGGAGGCCAACGCGCGCGCGACGCTGGGGGTGCCTTACTGATGAGCCGTGTAAAAAAACGCTCCGAGAGGAATCACTCGACCGCAGGTTGTCGCGACGTCAGTAGATCGTCCTCGACGCTCGTCCATCACACCGCTCGACGCGCGACGTCGAGGCGTGCGCGCACCATCTCCATGGCAGCGGCGCGCGGCGGGTGCGTGATGCTCGGCGCGCGTCTCGGCACCAGCGGGCTCTCTCGCGCGTCGAGGCGATGGCGCGTGTCGTCCCCGCGGCCGTCGACCACGAGTGTCTTACCGGAACGCGCGTCGGCGGCGGCGGTGTCGAGACTCGCGCTCGAATCAGACGCGGTCGGCGTCTGCGTGAAGCCGCGTCCGCGCGAGCATCGGCGTCCGCGGGTCCTCCGAACCGCTCGGGCCGTCTCCTCGAGCGCCTCGAGCGAGGCCACGGGCGAGACGTACCTGGAGACGGCGTCGCGCCCCTCGCGGTTCGAGGAGTCCTCGTGGGGCGATCCCGAGGCGGTGGAGGTTTTGCTGCAGGCGATGCGCATCCAGTGGTCGCACGGGTACCCGGACACGCCCCGCGGGTACGACAGGCTGACGCACGGATTCCACGAGTACCCCGCGGGCATGCAGGCCGCGGCGGCGGACCGGTGCCTGGACTGTCTGCCGGGCACGACTTTGCTCGACCCGTTCTGCGGCGGCGGCACGAGCGTCGTCGTCGGCATGACCCGGGGCTACGCCGGGTTCGGCGTCGACGTCTCACCGCTCGCCGCCTTCGTCGCCGCGCACAGGGCGTGGCGGCCCGCGCGGGGCGAGGAGACGCTGGAGGCGATGCGCGCGATCGCGCGCGCGGTCACGGAGACAACGGCGGTGGAGCGGGCCGCGGCTCGGCTGCTGCGCGAGGAGGAAGCCGAGAGCTCGCTTCGGACGCGCGGGGACGAATCGCAATCGGCGGAGCGCGACGGAGACGCGGCGAAGGGAAAAGGCAAAAAAAGCCGCGGCGGAGGCGGCGGCGCGGGCGCCGTGCCTCGCGACTGGCGACCGGTTCGCTCGGCGCTCTCAGCGTGCCTTTCGCTCGCGGATGACGACGCGACGGACGCCGCGACGCGCGCGCTGGTCGCCGCCGCGGAGCCCGGCGTTCCCGGCGCGCTCCGTTTCTGCCTCTCCGTCGCGCTGCAGCGTTCGCAGAAGAGCCGGGGCAAGCGACGGCCGTACAAGCGCCGGCGCGAGAAGGACAAGAAAGACGCGAGAGAGAAACTCGCGAGAGACGGAAACGCTGCCTCGTCGTTGCCCCCCGGCCAGCTCGAGGCCGCCGCGCAATTCCGCGACGTCGTGGACGAGTACTGCGGCCGCGTCGGCGGCTTGGTGCGCGCGGTGGACGCGGACGTGCCGCGCGCGACCATCTACAACCAAGACGCGCGCGACGTGCGCCTCCCGACGCGGGTGGACGCCGTGCTGACGTCGCCGCCGTACCCCGGGGTGTACGACTACCTGTCGTTCGCGAGGAAGGTGCGCGCGGGGAGCGGAAACGCGACGAACACGACGAGCGACGTGCTATCGCCGTCCCCTGATGACTCGACCGCGGTCGCGACCGAGCCCGATTCGCCGACCGCGACCGCGGCGTCGGATTCGCGGAAGAGGCGCGAAGACGTCGCGCCCTCCGTCGTCCCGGGCTCGGAGGGGTACTTCGCGACGGCGGTCCCCGAGGACCGCGCGTGGCCCGCGGAGTGGACGCGGGGCGAGATCGGCGCGCGCAAGACGCTGCGCGGCGACCCGCACGCGTTCAAGGCCAGGTGGCAGGCGGAACAAGAAAGCTGGCTCTCCGCGGTGGCGCGCGCGCTGAAGCCCGGCGGCCGCGCGGCGGTGATGGTGGGCGACGGAGCCAACATCGACACGCGCGCGAGCGTGTTTGCGGCGGGCGAGGCGTGCGGACTCGTTAAAGTCGCCGCGGTCACCATGGCGCTGACGCACGAGATGGAGGACGGGCGCGTGTGGAACGCGGCAAGGAAAGAGCACCTGCTGCTGCTCGAGAAGCCCATATGAGCGCGCGCGCGAACGAATCGGTCGGAGACGAGACGACCGGCGCGTACGTAGAACGGTTTTCGACGTCAGAGTCGTGAGTAAGGACGAACACGAAAAAAAAGCAGTCCCTCGTCCCCCGCCGACCCTATCTGCCGCGACGTCGTTTCGGGATCGGCGCGTGGCCTGGCGCGCGCGGCCACTTCGCGGCGCGCTCAGGCGTGCGGGCGCATCCGAGATGTCGTCCGGCTCGTGCGTGGGAGCGCACGTCTCGGTCCGGACGGCGGCGGCGCGCCTGCGCCGCGGCACCGCCGGCGGAGCGTCTGCAAGGACCACGGGTGGGACGATGTGCCGCGCTTCCAGCGCGTGGGTCCGCCGTCGCGCGCGCGAGGCGTGCCGCGCGCGAGCGGCGACGGACGGCGACGCGCGCGACGGCGACGTCATCTCGCGCCGCGAGGGCGCGTCTGGCGCGCGCTCAGGCGCTTCCGCCGCGAGCGTCACCACGGTGGACGTCGTGTCGGACGTCCCGTCGTCGTCGTCGTGGGACGCCGCCGCGCCGGCCCCCCTGTCGAGTCGCGCGTCGCGCGCGCGCCCGCGCCACCTGGCCATCATCATGGACGGCAACGCGCGCTGGGCGCGGGAGCACGCGCTTCCCGTGAACGCGGGGCACGAGCGAGGCGTGGACGCGCTCCGGACGGCCACGCGGTGCGCGGCGGCGTGGCGGATCGAGGCGCTCACGGTGTACGCGTTTTCGCACGAGAACTGGAAACGCGAGACGCGCGAGGTTTCGTACCTCATGACACTCCTGGAGAAGACGCTCGTGGACGAGCTGGACGACCTGGTGAAGCACGGCGTGCGCGTGGACGTCATGGGGGACTTGGGGATGGTCACCGGGGAGCTGCGCGAGGCGGTGCGCAACGCCGAGGAGGCGACGCGAAAGAACAAAAAGCTGCGACTGAACGTCGCCCTCTCGTACGGCGGCAGGCAGGATGTGCTGTCGGCGACGCGCGCGCTGGCGCGCGAGTGCGCCGCCGGGCACTTAGACGCCGAGGATATCACCGAGGAGATGATCGCGGAGAGGCTCAGCACGCGCCGTCTCCCGTCTTCCTGTCGCGAGCCTGATTTACTCATCCGAACCTCGGGCGAACAGAGGCTCTCGAACTTCATGCTCTGGGAGCTGGCGTACACGGAGCTGCTCTTCTCGACGACGCTGTGGCCGGATTTCGGCGAAGCCGCCATGCGCGACGCGCTCGAGCAGTACGCGGCGCGCGCGCGGCGCTTCGGAACGCGGGACACGGGGGAGGACACGCGCGACGAGGAAGACGCGTCTTAGAGCGGTAGAGGTGACGCGTTCGCGCGCGCGGAGAGTGGCGGCTACGAGAAGAGACGCTTCGCGAGACGACGCGCGTAGTGTACCGCAGTGATCGATAGTCTACTGAAAGTAGGTACAGTAGTCAACTAGTCACGCGAGAAAGTCATCACGCGGTTCGCGACCCGCTTCTCAGCGGCGGGTACCCCAGCTTGACGCGCTCGCGCTCGGCTTGCCGGGCCGCCCCGAGACTCCCACTCTCGGCGTGGCCGCCGGAAAGCCCATCACCCGCCGCTTCTTCCCGCTCGCGCCTCGCCGCGCGCGCCGCGCGCCGCGCGGCGACGCGCGCGGCGCGTTCCTTCTCCGTCGCCGCGTACACCTCGACGTCGTCGTCGTCCCGGGCGTCGTCTTCGCGCGCGGTCGCCTCGCCCGCGCCCAGCTTCGGCGCCGAGAGACGCTCGAAGGATCGCCCTCCTCTCGCCCCGGCTTCGTTCCTGGCGTCCTGCGCCTCCCGCTGCCGCCGGCGCCGACAGCGGCGGGCCGCGACGCGCGCGGCGGCGCTTTCCCTGTCGGCGCGCGGCGACGTGCCCAGCGCCGCGGCGCTTGGGACGTCGCCGTCTGCGTCGTCGCCGGAGACGTCTTCACCCTCCACACCCACCGACCCGGAGACGTCAGAGAGTTTTTTTTTGTCTTCCCCCTCGACGCTCGCGAGCGCATCGTCCGGCTCCGCCGACGTCGCCGCGAGGACGTCCGCGTCCGCATTCGTTCGCACTCGCGTCGCGTCGTCGCTCGTCTCGCCGCGTTCGTCGTCCCTCGCGGTCTCCTCATCCTCCCCGAAGTGCGTCCCCAGGCTCGCAGCTCGGCGCGCGCTCGCCGCCCCGGGCATCGTCCACCAAGGCAGCGCGTTGTGCTTGGTGCCCCACGCGTTGGGCTCGCCCGCGACGCGAAGCTGAGCGGGTCCGTCGCCGTCACCCAGCGCGGCGACGGACGCGCCCGTCAGGGAGCTGCCCGCGAACGCGGCGCATCCGAGGAGCGCGGCCACGGCGGCCGCGAGGCGCGCGCGGTCGCGACGGGTGCGGACGACGCCGTCGCGCGCAAACCCCGACGTCGATGCCTCGACGACGGGCGCGGCCGCGCCCAACAGGCGCTCGCGCTCCATCGCGCACGACGCGCGCGGGTGTTTATGCCGATGCTGCAACACCCTTTTCATGTTGTTCCAGGCTTGTCTTAACTGCTGAAGTGCGTCATCAACGCAAGCCAGTCACGCATTTCTCGATGCGTATTTTACGCCTTTTTTTTCAGACTGAAGTTATGCTTGGACCCTTCACCGTCGTGGCGGGACGAGAACGCCCTTTCCGAGACGTGGCTGCCGATTCTTCGCGGCGCGCGACGCAGCATCACCGCGCATTCCCAGGCGACCCACTCTTCGCCCGTCGCGCGCCATGGCCGACGTCGATCTCGCGGTCGCGGAACCCCCACCGCCCGTAGGATCGCTCGTGCGGGTACGCCCGTCGGCCGCGCGCCTTTCTTCTTCCGCGACGTCCCCGTTGTTGGTTTCGGACCTCTGACCCTCCTCTTCGCGTCCCGCCCGCGGTTCCGACGCGCGCAGGGCACCCTGGAGAAGACTCTGGAGTACCAGAGCTTCACCGCGGAGACGGAGGACAACGAGGACCACACGTTCTGCGGCATTTTCTTCGACCTGCACGCCAGCGACCGGTTCCCCGTGAGCTACCTGGAGATCTCCTCGCTGTGGGTTCGCGGCCAGCTCGGCCCGCTGACGGTGTGGACCCGGCCCGGCGGGCACGGCGGCAGGCACGGCGACGCCGTGCACGACCCGACGCAGTGGACGAAGGCGTACGAGAAGAAGCACGACCCGAGTTTCGACACGCTCGTCGAGCTCGTGCTGGACCGGCCGATACGACTGAGCGCGGGAGACACCGTCGGCGTCTACGTGCACTCCGCGGCGCCCGGCGACGCCGCAATCGTGTACGACGACCAGCGGCGCTACTACACGGACGCCGAGGACTCCGTGCGTGACGACGGCAAGCTCGTCATCTTGCCCGGCACCGCGCATCTCTCCAATAAGCCTTTCGGCAGACGCGCGCCCTGGGGCGGCGACGCGCTGCGGCAAGGCCGGCTCTTCGTCGGCCGCGTGAACTACGGCGCGCGTTGGATGCTGTGGAACCCCGAGACGCACGCGCGGTTCCCGCTCGGCTTCCGCGCGGCGACCGAGGCGATGCTGATGGGGGGCAAAAGGCCCGAATGCTTACTGTACCACCTCGGCGACGAAGTTCTGTTCTACATCATGAACCGGTGCTCGTGGGACTGGTTCGGCACGAAGATGCGCGAGGACGAAGAGGCGCTCAAGCTCGAGAAGCGCGCCGAGGCGCAGGCGGCGCAGCAGAAGAAGGAACGCGACATCGCGGAGATGTTCGGCGTGCCCGTCTCGCAGGCCAGGCATATCATGTCGCAGATGGACCCGTACATGCTGCAGCACATCCACGAGCACCTCGCCGCGGGACACCAGATCGTTTTGCAGCAGCCAGGCGAGTCAGATGAGGACTTCGAGCCGTCCGAGTCCGGCGACGAGGAGGCATCCGAGTCCGAGGGCGGCGACTTCGACTTCAGGGAGAGCGAGAGCGAGGCGTTTGACGACGCCGTCGAAGAGATGGAGGAGGAAGAGGCGGAGAACGACGACCGCGACGCGTGCGCGAACGCTGAGTAGGAAGAAAACGACGCGTGACGAGACGCGCGCGAGCTCTAGTGCCGTGAAGGACGCGCGGTTCCCGCAAAGACGCGAACGGCGAGGCGTCGCGATGAAAAAAAAAGCTCGCCGACGCTCATCAATCCATCATCTCGTGGTCTCCTTCCACCTCGTCGTCCAAAAGCGCGTCGTCGTGCGCCTCGCCATGTCGCGCCGCCGCGCCGCGCGCGAGTGTCAGGCCGTCGAGCAGGGACTCGATCGGCACCTCGGGCACGTCGTCGTCGTCGTCCGTCGCGTTGCCGTCGCCGCCGCCGCCGCCGCCGCCTCCGCCCGGCGCCGCGGCGTCGTCCCGGAAGATCTGCACCTGCGCGCGGGTCTCCTCGTCCTCCTCCAGCTCCTGCATGAACAGCTCCTCGTCCACCGCCGCGCGCTCCGCCTCGCGCGCGACGGCTTTGTGGCCGCTCGCCTCGTCCTCCGCCACCTCCAGCCGCTGCAGCTTCCACTGCCTGTTGACGCCCTTGGCGCGCCGCCGGCGCCTCTTCTCTTGGTACGACTTCTTCACGAGCAGCACGTCGGGCAGCGCGAGGCCGCGGCGGTACTTCTCCAGCTCGGGGTCGACGATCTGCAGAGAGGCGAGGTCGTACCCCATCGCCGTGTCCCCCGCCTGCAGGTGATGCCCCAGATGCGTGCGCGCGGACATGATGTTGTCGTTGACTCCGAAGTCGCTGACGCGCGCCACCTGCACGTCCGCCAGGAGCCACTTGCCGCTCTGGCCGTGGCCGGCGCCGCGCACGGGCTCGATGTCGAGCACGACGTACTCCACGAACATCTTGGCGGTGCCCACCGAGCGGTACGGCATGCGGTAGTACTGCGCGGCGTCCATCCAGTTCTGCTTCATGGTGTGCGGGTCCGTCAGCTGAAACGACGAGCCGACGCGCGTGACCAACATGAGCGGCCCGACGCCGCCCATCCCTTGGCTCACCTTGAACGGCAACACCACGATGTCCTCCTTGCAGATGGGCACGATCTCAACCATGAACGTGTACTGGTAGTTGTACGTGTTGTCGTTGGCGTTGTGCGAGACGAGCTGCTTGTCGTGCCGCGCGCGCACGGGGACGACGTTCTGCAAAAAGTCCACCATCTTCAGCCCGTGCGATCGGCTCCCGTAGTAAAAGTCCAGGCCGTCGGGCTGCGACTTGATGCCGATGGTGTTCGCCTCCATCCCGTGTTTCAAGATGAGCTGCTCGAGGAACAGGAACGTGCGCTTGTGCTCCACCTTCTGACGCACCTGCACGCACGCGGTCCACTGGTCCGCGTTCGCCGCAGCGCGCGAGCACGCGTCGCACATGTGCCACTCCACCACGAACTCGGTCACGAACGTCTGCTGTAAGATGGCGCCGTTTAGCACCTCTTTCTGGATGGTGAGTTTCGTCTTCAGTCGCTTGCTGTGCGGCTCGGTCCAGATGAACCCGGCATCCACCAGTTTCACTTTGTTCAAGCCTTTGATGCGTTTGATACAGAACGTCAGCAGCTCCTTGGACTCCAGGTCCGCGCGGATCCAGTGTTTCGGCGGCTGCAGGTACCGCTGGCACTCCTTGCAGTACAGAACCGTGCACTGCTTCTGGATACCCTCGGTGATGTCCACCTGCGAAGCGCGTGTTGTTTTCCGCGAGCCGTGTCGAGAGACGCGTCGTCAGTCGAGGCGAACGAGGGCGGTCGGGGGGTATGCTCGGGGGCGCACGAGGCGGGGAAGAAAGGCGCACGGTCGCGCGCGCGCTCGTGGCGCGGCGGCGAGCCGGACGAGAAAGAAAGACACGGCTCGCCTCCGGTCTCGCGCGTCTGGTGCTTCGCTCTGCCGTGTGTTTTCGGCGGCGAGGCGCGTTTCGAGATTTCGGCGGCGGGACGCACCTGCGAGCGAATGCAGTCCACGCACATTCCCGCCGGGTTGGGCGGGATGCCGATGCCGCACATGCAGCACAGGACGTGCCCGGGGGCGTGTTGCTGCTGGACCCCGAACATCGTGTCTGCGAGCTGGCCAGAGATGCGGGGCAGTCTGACCGCCGCCACGACCGCACGGACGGAAAAAGGCTGGCGCGAACGCGTTCCATTTTACCAAACTTTCGTATGAGCGCAGTCATCTCAAATGCGATTATCAGTGACTACGTCTTCATACGAATGTTTCGGGATTGTTTCGGAGTTGGCGCTAAAAGCGTCCGTTCGAGCTCGTGATACGAGACAACGACTGCGCGGCTGCGCCCCGCGCGGCAGTGTTTCGCGGGCGGCGAGGCACGCGTCCGTCCCGCGTCGGCGTTCGGACACGCCCTCGAACGCAGCGGCGCGCGATCGCTCTGCGGGCGAACCCACCGCGCGAGATCCGTGGGACGCGTACACTCCCGCGTTCGGGCTGAGAAGAACGCCTGCTGACGAAGCGAAGCGAGCCATGTCCGGCTCCGACAGCGAGGGCGGGGACTTCGCCGAGGAGGAGCGGCGCGAGAAGAAGAAAAAGAAGAAGAAGGAACGTACGGCGGAAGAACGCGAGGAGCGGCGGCGACGCAAGGAGGCGAAGCGGAACGCCGAGGCGAACGTCTCTCTCGGAGGTGACGGAGGCGACGGGGAAGATGGGCGAGCCTTCTCTCCTCAGACGTCATCCGTGGCGCGGTCGCCCGGCGCGCGCGGCGACGACCCCGAGTCGCCCGGGGGCGCCTCCGTGCGCTCGCGCGCGGGCGATGACACCGACATGCCCACAAAGCCCCCGAAGCCGGGTTTCGCTGGCAAAGCCGTCGGCGCGGCGTCGAGCGCGGTGGCGAGCGCGCTGAGAGCCGTCGGGCTCGCGTCAAAACCGGCGGACCCGAACGACGGGTACGACGGCCCTCTGTTCGTCAAGCCCTCGCGCGCGAAGGCTCGCGCGCACGCGCGAGATGCCAACGTGATGCGGACGCGCGCCGGCATCAAGGTGTTCATGGAGGACGACGCGCTCGAGCACCTGGACGGCGACGAGATCTTCGCCGAGATCTACCAGCAGTGCGAGCGCAAGGGCATCTCCGTCTCGAAGGTGACGAAGACGGGGACGCGCTCCGCCGCCGTCGAGGACATCCCCATGTCGCAGGCGGAGGACCTGGCGCACTTCGGCGTGAAGATCGCGGGGCGCCTCGTGCGTTGCGTCAAGGAAGAGCTCCAACCGTTTGAGGGCGACGATGACGAACCGGGAGGGCCGGGTCCCGAACGGGACGCCGAAGCCGGCGGCGCGCATCCCGCTCTGATTCAGCCGTACGATTTGCGAACCACCGGGCCGAACGAGCTCGGCGAGCTGGGCGTCGGCGTCGGTCTGTACTTCCACTCGTTACTGTGGGGCGCCAAGGTGCTCGGTCTCCTTTCCCTTCTGGGCGCGTTCACGACCGTGACGTACGCGGTCGCCGGCACGAGCGCGGCGCAGCTCGAGAGCGAGTCGCTCACCGGGTTCGCGATACCCACGCTGGGCGCGGCGATTTGGACAAACGAGAACGGGCGCGGGTTGCTCCTCGGGGCTTCCGCGAACGGCGCGACCATGCTGATCATCACCAGCGTGGAGTGCGCGATGGCGCTCGCGTTCGTGTGGCTCGTGCGACGCATGAAGCGCGACCAGAGCAAGGCCATCGACGCGATGGACGTGAGCAACATCTCGCTGCAGGACTACGCGGTGAAGGTGGACGACGTCCCCCGAACGGCGACGCCGGCGGAGATCGGCGCGTTTTTCTCCAAGTTCGGCAAGGTGCACCAGGTGACGCTCGGGACGGACGTCGGCAAGCTCATCGGCAAACATCGCAAGCGCAGCGAGATGGTGTTCCAGCTCGAGGAGCTGAACGCGGCGGTGTACAAGTCCAGGGGCAAGAGCTTGGTGGCGAAGGAGCAGCTGCGCAACCACGAGAAGCGCTTAGAGAAGCTCGAGGCGTCGCTTCAGGAGGCGCAGAAATCGAGCGGGACCGGATCGGTCACCTCGGCGTTCGTGGTGTTCGAGACCGAGGACAGCCGCCTGCATTGCGAGCGAAAGATGAAGCCGGACAACACGCTGGCGTGGCTGTTCCGGCGCCGGAAGTACCGGTTCAGAGGCACGCACAGGCTGTGGATCCACCGCGCGCCGGAGTCGTCGGATATCCTCTGGGAGAACCTCGGCGTCAACGGCGCCGCCGCGCGCGCGCGGCGCTTCTTGTCGTGGGTGTTCATGACCGTGCTGATGGTCTGCACGTGCGCGATGGTGGTGCTGGCGGAGAGCGCGCAGAGCACCGTGCCGCCCGCGATCGCCTGCGCCCCCCCGGAAGAGGCGGGCACGCTCGTGTGCGACGCCATCTGGCCCGCGGCGTCCCTCGCGGGGAACGAGAGCGAGGCGATTCTGGTCGAGGTGAAGGCGATGATGTCTGAGGTGGACGCCGTGCTTTGCGCGGAGTACGTCTCGGGCGGGCAGTGGCGCGACGCGACGGTGGGCGAGTACGACGGCGTCGCCAGGCTAGACCAGTCCGCGCTCTACGACGCCGACGGCGGCTGGTCCGGCGGCTTCGACCCGACGACGATCAAGGACGAGTGCTCGGCGATGGCGTGCTTCGACTGCTTTTGCAAGGCGCGGGTCGCCGCCGTGGCGCAAATCGGGCTCGGGCTCGCCGACGACGCCGACGGCTGGTACGGGCTGTGCGAGACGTACTTCGTCGGCCAGAGTTACGGTCTGGCGACGAGCGCGTTCACCGCCGTTTTGAACGTCCTGCTCGGCACGTTCACGCGCGTGTTTTCCGATTTCGAGCGCCACCACACCAAGAGCGGCTTGGAGAGCTCGGTGAGCATCAAGCTCTTCCTGGCGCTCGTGGTGAACTCGGCGCTCATCCCGGTGCTCGTGTTCGCCAACATCTCCAAGTTCGATTTCTTGCCGTACCTGTTCCAGGGCCCCTACGAGGACTTCGAGGTGGACTGGTACCAGACCGTCTCGTCCACGCTCAGCTTCACGCTGGTGGTGAACGCGGCGGTGTTCCCCCTGACGGCGCTGGGGAAGGCCGCCTTTCGGTCGTTTTCGCGCTTCGCCCTCGCCGGCGGCGCGCCGACGCAGCGGCGGCTCAACAAGATGTACGAGGGGGACACGTTCGATCTGAGCGAGAGGTACGCGCAGATGCTCTCGATGGTGTTCGTGTCGCTGTGTTTCCAGGCGGCGATGCCGGCGCTCGTGCCGGTCACCGCGCTGTTCTGCTTCGTCGTGTACCACGAGGCCAAGTACACGCTGCTGCGTCACTCGAAGAAACCGCCGGCGTACGACGAGACGATGGCTCGTTTCTTCTGGGCCTTCGCCCCGAGCGCAGCGTTCGCCAAGCTCTTCTTCACGCTGTGGATGGTCAGCTTCCCCCGCGTCCCGAACCTCGGCGTGAACATCGACCCGGTGCCCGACGCGCTCGCGACGATCAGCGAGGGCGAGGAGGGCGGCCAGTTTGATTTCTCGAGCAGGTTCGAAAACGGCAACGGCGCCGTCGCGTTGTTCTCCTTTTTGGCGCTCCTCCTCGGGACGGTTTTGAACCAGAACCGCGCGGCGCTCGCCGCTCTGACGAACCGCTTCGCGCCCGTGCGCGTGTTCGCGGACGAGGAGGAGGTGAGCGCCGTGCCCGACATCTCCATCGCGCTCTCGGACGGCATACTCAAGGGCCTCCCGAGCTACATGATCGGCGCGAACCCGGAGTACAACGAGATCGTCCCGGCGTCGGCGACGCTCGGCGCCGGCGGCGCCAACCAGCCGCGCCCGCCGGAGTGGGAGGAGGTGCTGCGCGGCATCAGCGAGGAGGAGGAGGAGCGCATGCGGGCGGAGATGAAGAAGATGACCGCGACGTTCATGGAGGAGGCTGCGGGGGAGTACTCCGAGGACATGCGGAACATGCTCGGCAAGAAGCAGAAGAAGAAGCGCACCCAGGGGCGCGTGGCGCCGGAGGAGGAGGAGGCGAACGGGGCGTTTTCCGCCGTGCCCGCGTACGTTCGCAAAGATTCGCGCGTCGCGCCGCTCGCCTGGGGGGACGAGGGGGGGGCGGAGGACGGCGACGGCGGGGACGAGCCCGGCGGCGGCGCCGGCGAGACCGCGGAGGAGAAGGCGGAGCGCCGCCGGCGGAAGAAGGAGAAGAAGGAGAAGAAGGAACGCAGGCGGCGGGAGAAGGATGACGAAGAGCCGGAGTAGACTTTGTCGCGTGCCGTGCGGTATTTATTTTCACGAAGTCATTTTTTTCGACAGTCCGTCTGGCACATCGCGGCGAGCGGGCCGGCCCCGAGGCACCCCGGCGCGGGGGTCTCGCCGGCGCGAGCCGCTATGGACGGCGACTCGCAGGCGCGGTTCGACGATGCGTTCGAGTTGGGGGAACGCATCGGCGCGGGTGGGCTCGGCACCGTCCATGCGTGTCGCGCACGCGGAAAGTCGAACGCGAAGACACCGCGAGACGTGCCTCTCGTCGTCAAGACCGTGCGCGTGCAGCAGTCGATCGTCGGAGAGCGCGTTCGCGCGGACGGCTCCGGTCGCTTCGATGCGGAGATCCGCGCGCTCCGCCGCCTCGACGCGTGCGCCGAGCGCGACTCGAACGCGGCGTCCGCGATGTTTCCGTCGCTCGTGGCTGCGTTTTCGGGCGAGTGGCTCGTCGAGAAGCGCTCGGAGAAGATCGAACGTTCGCGCGTAGTCGCGCGCGTCGTGACGACCAATCCCTGGGGCGCGAGCTCGTGCGACCTGTCGAGGCTGCGCGCTTTCGCTCGCGGCAGACGATGCGACGAGAACGACGAGAACGCGTTGGAGCGGTTCCCGGAGTCCGAGGCTCGGTTCTACGCCGCGCAGATTGTCGTTGCGTTGCGGTACTTGCACGCGTGCGCGAAACTCGTGCACGGCGACGTGAAGCCCGAGAACGTGCTCGTGCACCGCGGAACCGGCGCCGTCGCGCTGTGCGACTTCGACCTCGCGCGCGCGACCGACGAGGAGCGCGTACGCTGTGCCTCGGAAGCTCGTTCCGACGACGACCGCGTCGCGTGTGACGACCGCGGAGACGTCGCGTCTCGCGACGCTGGCGGCGGCGGCGTCGTCGGTACCCCGGAATACGTCGCGCCCGAGGTGGCGAGAGGCGTCGTCGCCGGCGCTACCGCTCAGACGGACTGGTACCAGCTGGGCGTTTTGGCGTTCGAGCTGGTGTTCGGGAAGACGCCGTTCGCGTCGCCGTTCGGAGTGGTGGGCGTGACCCTCAGGGCGATCGAGGCGAACGACCTGCGTTTCTTCGACGCCCTGTTCGCGGCGGCGGAGACCCGCGGACGACGAGACGCGACGCGAACAAAAAAAAGCGTCGCGTCGGTTTCGTTTCTTCGCTTCGCGCGCGCGCTCCTGGAGGGCGACCCGGGCGCGCGGCTCGGCGACGAGGACGTGCGCGACGCCGATTTCTTCGCGCGCGTCGAGTGGGAATCGCTGGAACGCGGGGGAGGCGGGCTGGCGGACGGCGCGGCCCGAACGCGAGGCGCGCGGGACAGATGGCTCCTTTTTCGCGCCGAAGAACGCGAGTAGTCTACTTAGGTAGTCAAGTTCGTTTTCGAACAGTCAGTTTAGCTCATACCGGTACGTCAAAGGAGTCCACCGGAAAACGCGAGCGTTCGTAGCTACGAATCGAACGGAAAGTAATAAGACTCCCCTCTCTCCGTGCGGCTTCTGATGCGGCCATCGTCATTTTCTGCGAAATGTCTGGATGACGAACGCGCGTGTCACGTCGACGACGCCGGCGCCGTCCGCCCCGAACGCGTCGGAATATCCGTCGCCCGTTTTCGTCTCCGTTTGGTGAAACGCGCTGGGCCCCATCCCGACGAGCGCCGCGACGTCGTCCCGCGTCAGGCGCATGACCCCCGCGCGCTCGACATCGTCCACGAGCTCGAACGCGTCGTCTGCACGCGCCGTGAACCGCTCCAACACCAACGCGCGTTTGTTCGCCGCCGCATCGATGACGCGCAAACCGCCGAGCGAGGAGGCGTCGGCGCGCTGAAGCGCGCGGAGCTCGGCGAGGTGCGCGTCGCCCGGGGACGCCACGACCACCAGCCCGTTTTTCTTGACCACCCGCGCCAGCTCGGCGACGTTCCTGGGCGCGAACACGCTCAGCGCGACGTCCACGGATGCGTTCGGAAAGACCAGGTCTTTCTGCGCGTCGCCGACGGCGATCTCGGCGTCGACGCCCGAGGCGCGCAGGCGCCGCGACGCCGCCTTGGCGGCGGCGGGCGAAGCGTCGATCCCGGCGAAGCGCGCGGCGGCGTTTTTCCGCGACGCGCCGCTCGTCGCGACGCGCGCCGCAACTTTGCCGAGCCAGTATCCCTCGCCGCACCCGAAATCGACCACCAGGGGGAGGGTGGGCGCGTCACGTGCCTCATCGCGAACGCCGGAGACGCGCTCGACCGAAGCGGCGCGCCGATCGGCTCGCGCGCGTGCGTCGCGGCGCTTATTGGCGGCGATGCGCTGGGCGCGCGCGGATTTTTTTTTTCCATTCGTCGTGTCCGTCTCCGGCGAGCTTCCGTCGAGCTTCCGCGCGGCTTCTCGCGCGGGTCGGACGTCCTTTTCCTCCTCGCTCGCGTTCCTCTCGCGGTCCTCTCCGTTTTTCCTTTCGCGCGCGCGGCTGGCCAGGTGACGCGCCACGGTCTCGGCGACGGTCTCGGCGGCGTCCGCGTAATGCTCTTTGTCAAGAAACCGGCGACGCGCCTGGACCATCTCGTTCGTGTCCCCGGTGGCTCGCTTCCGCCCGCCGCCCTTCGCGGCGAGCAGGTTCACGTGGCCCTCCTTCGCGACGTCCGAGGCGTGGCCCGCGGCGCATCGAAGCGACGTCGATCCAGACGCGTACACCGCGCGCGTGGTCGCCCCGCCGCACACGGGACACGCGAACGCGCTGTGCGTCGCGCGCACGGGCGTCGTCGCCGCCGCCGAGGGGCTCGCGTCATCGTCATCCCCCGCGGACGCGCGCGGTACGCACCGCGACGCGAGGCGGGGACGGAGCGCGACGGATCTCGCGTGAGGACGCGCGCGTGGAGCGACCTGCACGCGCGAGAACGCGCTCAGAATCACCATGTCACCGCGTGCGCGTCGAGGTGCGGGAGACGCCGTCGCGGGGCCCGAGAAAAACGCTCACGCGCTGCGTAACGACGTTTCGCGTGTGACGCGAAAATGCGTCAAACCCTGTCGTGCTTCCCTGCCCACCCCAGTCCTCGTGCCGCGCGCGCGCGCTCGGACCCCCGGCCGCTCGAATGCCCGCCTCGCCCCCCCCGGCCGCGCCCTTCTGGGGGCCGATCACGGCGAACTACGACTGGTGCGAGAGCAATTACGTCGTCAGCGAGTACGTCGCCGAGTTCTTCAACACGCTCTCCAGCGTCCCCACGGTCACCGTGGGCCTGTACTTCGCGCTCAAGTCCGCGAAACACGGCTACGGGTTCCGCTTCACGCTCGCGGGCTGGATGCTCGCCGTCGTGGGGATCGGGTCCGTGGCGTTCCACGGCACGCTCACGCGGCTGGGGCAGATGCTCGACGAGCTCCCCATGCTCTACTCGAGCAGCATCTTCCTGTGGATCGCCGCGTCGCTGCGGTACGACGCCGACGCGCGAGGCGACCGACGGAGCGCCAGACTGGGGTACGGTTTGCTGCTGTACTGCGTCCTCGTGACGTTCGTGTACGTGAACGGCGGGTTCGAGGTGTTCTTCGTGGCGTACGCGCTGACGGTGCTCGCGGTCGCGGTCACCAGCCTCGACGCCGTCGCGTCGTCGCCGTCGAAACGCGTCACGAAGCCGTACGTCCTGTGGGCCTTCGGGATTTACGTCGGCGGGTTCTTAGCGCTCTGGGTTCCCGAACAGGCGTTCTGCGGCAACAGGCTGCACGCGCACCACCACTCGCCGCTGCAGGACCTGCCTCTGCCGCTGCACGCGTTCTTTCACGTCACGTCGTCCATCGGGCCGCTCGCGTGGCTGACGTTCGCGTCCTTCGAGGGCACGCGCCGCGACAACCGAAGGCCGCGCATCGCCTGGGGAAGGCACGCGCTGCTGTGGGGCGCGCGAGGGCCGGAGGTGGTGCCGACCAGGAAGAAAACCAAAAACAGATGAGACATCGCGCGTGCTGCGTCGCGCATTCACCGCGCGACGCGAGGGGTTTGTCATCGCGCGCGAAACGGCTCGACGCCGCGGTCTGACACGTAAAACCGAACGCGCGCGGAAGCTACGAGCGCGGTACCCGTAATACTAATACCCGGTGCCCTTTTATTCGCATCGCTGACGAGCAACCTCGTCGTCTTCGGCGCCGTCTCCGCCGCGTCGACTAATTCGACGCGGTGAACATCGTCTCCTCGTTGTCCTTGCCGTACCCGACGTAGCGCGGGCGCGGCGCGCCTCCGGGGGTGTACCGCTTCAGCCACGCGTCGATCCCGCCCCGCATCTCGACCAGAGTCGTCGATCGTCCGACGTCAGAAGACGAGAGGACCTCGTGAAACGCGCGCAGAGCGTCCCTGGCGTACCCGTCGTCGTCGCCGCCGTCGCCGACGACGACGACGACGTCGCGCGAGCTCGCCGCCGCGCCGAGTTCCCGAAACGCGCGCGCGGCGCCGGCGGCGTCGCGCTCCACGATCGGCTCGGCGACGGTCCCGCGCGTGACCGCGGCGGGGCAATTGATCGCGCCTTTCACGGTCTCGCGCTCAAACGCCTTCCTGGGGCGGACGTCCACGAAAAGCGTCGCGCTCGGGTTCTCCTTCCGCGCGCGGTAGCACCGGACGCAGTCCCACGTCGCCCACGCGCGTCGCGACTCCTCCTCCGCGCGTCGCGACTCCGTCTCCGCGAGCGCCGCCTCAGCGTCTCGATCGGCGGTCGTCACGCCCACCGCGATTGGGCGGATCAAGCCCGCGCGCGCCGCTTTCTCAGACGCCGCCGACAGACGCTCGGCGCACGCGCGCGCCGTCGCGCTCGTCTCCGCGAGCGCCCTCGCCTCGGCGTCGGCGCGCCGAGCGCGTCGAAGCGAAGCGCGTTCCGACGCGTACGCGTCGAGAACGTTCCTCGCCTCCGGCGCGCGCGCACGCGCGGCGGCGGCTCGCCTGCGCGCGCGGATCTCCTCCGCGCTCAGGTCCTCGGTCCAGGCGTTGACGTACTCGCGCGCCAGGTTCGCGTCCAGCACGTTCTGCTGCTCCGCCGCGACGCTCCGCGCCGCGCGGAGCAGCGCCGGCAACGAGACGTCGTGCGCGACGACGCCTCGCCGGTCGGCGTCGCCGCCGCGCGCGTCCCGCCCGCCACCGAGAAGTGCGACGCGCATGCGCTCGGGGTCGCCGTCCAAGGACCGGACCCAGTCGCGCACGGCGTCGTCCGCGCACCGCGCGCGCGCGGCGGCGAAAAAGTCCAGCGGCTGGTCCGGGAACCGCGCCACCAACGCGCGCGCGTCCTCCAAGCCGCCGTACCCGGTCTCCGCCCGTAGGGTCTCGTGCAGCATGTTCGCGATCTCCTCGCGCGAGGGTTCCCAGTGCCAGAGGTCCATCCGCCCCGCGCGCGTCAGCGGCGCGTACAGCCGCGAGAAGTCGTTCCCGGTCACCACGATGGGCACGCGGCGGCACGTCACCGTCCCGACGCGCCGCGGCGGCGCGTTTTCGTCGCGCGTCTCGCTCGGGTCGCGCTCCTCGCGCGAGTCCCACGCGCGCACGGAGGAGGACCCTAAACCGAGGCTGACCCTGGTGGGGTCGTCGCACAGGTTCATCAGGCTCGCCTGCACGATCTGGTTGTTCACCGTCGCCTTGTCGTCCTTGAACCGCGCGACTCCGGCGTCGAGGTCGTCGATCACGAGCACCGTCGGCGTCCCCCGCCGCTCGGCTTCCTCG
>MDSV01109541.1_pt1 | contig 35502 bp, 25 predicted proteins | sample 810851 | NCBI WGS metagenome assembly MDSV01 (sample SAMN05326640, study PRJNA326480) | marine metagenome | isolation source: seawater | place: Atlantic Ocean: North East | collected 2012 | reverse complement strand
TTCATCTTGTATCACACTTGTTTCTTGAGTTACATTGCTAATTTCATTTCCATTTTCATCCTTGACTATTATATTTGATACCGTTTCACCATTTTCATTTGTTATTACTACTTTTTGTGTAGTGTTTCCATTTTCATCTGTAACAGTTGATATTACTATCGCTATAGTTGTTGGAGGATCCTCTGAATTATTTGTTATTATTGTTGTTGTTACAATATTTCCATCTTCATCTTGTGTAACATTAACATTTTCAGTAACATTACTTATTTCATTACCACTTCCATCAAATATTACTGTTGTTTTGGATACATTTCCATCAATATCTGTAATAACTGTTGACACAGTTGTTCCAGTTGAATTACCATTTGAATCAAATGTTTCTGTTGTTGTTACACTATTTCCACTATTATCTGTTTCCTCACCAACAACAGTTGTTCCGGTTGAATTACCACTTGAATCAAATGTTTCAGTTGTTGTTATTTTATCACCTTCCTTTGGTGTGTCTTCTTGAGTTGTTGTAATTGTTTTCGTTTCATTTCCACTATTATCTGTACTAGTTGTTGTTTTTACTTCGTTTCCACTTCCATCTGTTGTTATTTCTTCAATGCTTTCGGTTGGTCCATCAATTTCTTCTGTTCCATCTTCGTTTATAGTTATAATTGTTGTTTCTCTTACTTCATTTCCACTTCCATCTGTTGAAACATTAATTATTACTTTTCGGATTTCTTTTCCGGATACATCTTTTTCTATAATTATTATTTCAATAGTATTTCCATTTGAATCTTTGGTTTCTTTAGTTTCAGTAATAGTTCCATCCGAATTTATTATTAAAGTTTCTACTATTGTTATATCGTTGCCACTTGAATCTTTGGTTTCAGTTATAGTTTCAACTGAACCATCTGCTTTATTAATTACTATTTTTTTTGAAATTAATTGAGTCGATGCCAAATTTCCATCTTCATCATAGAATAATTTTTCTTTAGTAGTAGTTTTTGTTGTATCACCAAAATTTGGAGTATTATTTTCAACTATTTCTGTAGTAATAGTTTGAACCTTGTCACCATCATCCGAGAATTCTGTTGTTGTTGTTACAGTAGTTACAACTTCATTTCCATCAGGATCTGTTTCTGTATTAACTTCAATTTCTTCTAAGCCTTTCAGTGTGATTCTGTCTTCATTTCCTGCATCATCAATGCTTATTATTGTTACAAAAGTTTTGTCCTCCGGATTATCTCCTATTACATAAGGTGGCAAAATATCACCTTCTACAAGTACATGAATTACTTTAATAAAATTTGGGTAATTGTTCAAAATCAGAATATAATCTGGCGTTTGTTCTGAGGTTTGGCCGGAAGAATATATGCGGCCGGCGTCGTCCAAGTCGCCAACATTAATAATCTTTTCTAATTCAAAAAAGTCTTCAATATTATTACCATTTCCATCTATTGTTAAAAATGTTGTCTTTTTTACATCATGATTGGGGAAGAAGGGCATTACGGCCAGATTCCCACCTCCACTGAAATCGTTATCTTCACCTATCTCTATTATAATAGTTTTAGTCTGAATTACATTTCCCAAATTGTCTTTTTCTATTGTAACTGTTGTAGATTCTCCAGTTAGATTACCTAAACTATCCAATTTGATTGTTTCATTAATTTCAGTTGTACCATTGAAATTTTGACTTAATGTTTCAACTATTCTTATATTATTTCCACTTAAATCAAATGTTTCACTTGTTTTTATAACACTACCGTCAGATTTATTTGTTATTGTTGTTGTTGTAACATTTCCAATTGAATCTTCAGTTTTAGTTGTTGTTGTTATATCGCCTATATTGGGATTATCTTGTATTATTATTTCAGTTATTTTTGAAATTTCATTTCCACTCGAATCTATTTGTGTTGTTACAATATTTAGATTTCCATTTATATGTTCCGATATTATTATTATTTTAGTCTCACTACTAATTATATTTCCATTGGTGTCAAATTCTTCTTCTACTATTGTTGTAGTAGTGATTGTTAGATTTCCACTATTATCTATATTTACTGTTTCTGTGACTTTAGATATCAACAATCCATTGGAATCTTCTGTTTCACTTATTTTTTCAAAAATATTACCACTCAAGTCCACTTTTTCAACTACTGTTGTTTTAGTATTATCAGAAATGTTAATTATCTCAGTTTCAATTGTTTTCTTTATTTGATTTCCACTTGAATCAAATTCGGTTGTAATTATTACTGCATTTCCATTTAGATCATTCTTAAAAATTTGTTCTATTCTTCCAATTGGATTACCAGAACTATCTTTTGTTTCTGTAGTCTGTTGTTGACTCATTGAACCGTCGTTATTTTCTTGTACAGCATCTTCACTTGTAAAACTCACAATATTATCATCAGCATCCTTAACAGTTGTGGTTGAACTACCATCAGAATTAGTTACTATTATTTCTGTTTCTATTATTTGTCCGTTTTCATCTCTTTTGATAGTTGTTTGTATTGAATTGCCACTTGAATCTGTAATTAATTCGACTTCTATTGTTGTATTATCATTATTTTTAGTAAGTGTTACAACTTTTGTATCACCAATATTGGGATCATCTGTAGTTGTTTCAGTTTCAGAACTACTTAATTCAATTCCATCTTTTGTTGTTATTGATTTATTAGAAATATTTATTAAGTCACCATTAGAATCATTTGTTGTAATTACAGAAACTGTAGTTATAGTATTGTTCACTTGATCTAGTGTAATTATTTCTATTGACAATAAAATTATATTACCTAATGAATTAGTTATTGATTTTGTTCTTTTTACAGAACCATCTATTTGATTTTCTATTGATTCAGTAACAGTTTCAATCAACTCATTTTCAGAATTAAACGTTTTTGTTTCAACTTGTGTCCCTATAATATTACCAGCATTATTCAGAATATTTGTTGTTGTTTTTAGAATACGAGTTCCATCTTCATTTACTATTTCATTAGTTATAGTTCTTACGTCATCATCAAATTCAATTATTGTTTCTGAAGTTAATGTTGTTGCTCCAAGTTTTACTTGTATTATTGTTGTTTTATCACCTTCATTTGGTACATTTAATGATGTAATTGTTGTAGTTACGGTTTCATCACTATGGCTTCGTGTAATTGAAAAATTAATAACTTCACTTATACCTTCTGAATTAGTTTTAGTTTTTATAGTTTCAATACTACCGTCAACATTATTCTTAATAGTTTCCGTTTCAGAAGATATTACATTTCCATCAGAATCCTTAAAAAATGTAGTTGTTACTTTGCTTTGAGAACCATCTGGATTGATTGTTATTGTTTGTGTAATAGAATTACCATCATCATCTACTCCAATAAAAAACGAGTGTATTGTAGTTGTTGGCGGATCATCTAAATTATTAGTAGTTAATGTTGTAGTTAAAACATTACCATTTTCATCAATAGTAATTGATACTACTTTTGTTATATTACTTATTATATTACCATTTTCATCTGTTACAATTGTTTCTGTAATAATATTTCCGCTACTATCTATTATCTCAGTAACAATAGTAGTTCCGGTTGAATCACCACTGGAATCAAATGTTTCTGTTGTTGTTACACTATTTCCACTATTATCGGTTTCCTCACTAACAACAGTTGTTCCAGTTGAATCACCACTTGAATCAAATGTTTCTGTTGTTGTAGTAGTATTTCCACTATTATCTGTTTCCTCGGTAACAACCGTTTTTCCAGTTGAATCACCACTTGAATCAAATGTTTCTGTTGTTGTTACACTATTTCCACTATTATCTGTTTCCTCACTAACAACAGTAGTTCCGGTTGAATTACCATTAGAATCAAATGTTTCAGTTGTTGTTGAATTATCATGACCATAATATGCAAGCTCACCAAGGCGGATTTCGAAACCATCACTTGCGTTCCCAGTATTATCTGTAATATTTAATCTATAATTAGTATAGAAATCACAGTTCTCGCTTGGAATAAAAAACTCTGCAAATCCTGGAACAATACCATTTGAGTTAGCCCCAGAAGTGGATCCCTTCTTGGTCTGACCCTCCGGCGGATCGGTAAATATATCTGAGTCTATTGCTTCATATCCTGACGCGTCATAATCACTAACATTATGAAGAACTGTCCAGGTAGTGCCGTCGTTAGAACCTTCAATAGTCCAATCGCTCGGTAGGAATTTCAATTGTTCTGTGGCATCCGTCGCTTCCTCCCCGCCTCGTGCCCATATTCTATATGATTCTATATAAGCACTTACTGGAAAAGTAAAATCAAGAATTACCCTTACATCATCATTTCCGTCGGGATCAGAATAAAACTGTGCGTGATTGTTACCGACCAAACCATCCATATGGTTTAGGTTGGAAGCGCCACTGCCCCCTATGCCTATAGTACGAGAAGCAATCCCCTGGTCATCACCCTTTCCTGTTAAACCGCCGGCTCCAGCCTGAATATATTTACCAACTGTTTTAATACTTTCTTCTGTTTCACTACTTACAGTTCCATCAGAATTAGTTGTTTCGGTAACAATTGTTCGTATTTCATTTCCACTTCCATCTTCTCCAATAGTTATTGTTATTGTGGATGTAACAACTCCAGTAACATCTTTTTCTATTGTAACTATTTCAATAATCTTCCCAGCAGAATTTTTTGTTTCTATAACTGTTGTTGATGTTCCATCCTCATTATTTGTCACTTTTTCTACTATGAAAATAGCTTTTCCATCAGAATCAATAGTTACTGTAACTGTTTCAATAGATCCATCTGCTTTATGATTAATTGTTTTTGTAATTGAACCAATTATGTTTCCTTCAGAATCTTTTAATATTGTTGTAACAATTTTAACAATAGAACCATCTGGATTTCTAGTCACAGACTCTGTAACAGTATTACCATCTGAATCTGTTTTTGTAAAATAAACTATTGATATTTCAGTACCATCGATTGGATTTCCTAAATCATCAAGGCTTACAATCAATACATTCGTTATAACAACGTCATTTTCATCTTTTGTTATAGTTGAAGTTTCTTGTAAATGACTTATTATAGTACCAGAAGAAGCTTCACCATCATATAATTTTGTAATTTTTGTAGTTGAAATAGTATTGCCATTTTCGTCATCAGTTGTATTAATATTTTCAATTTTGGTACTAACTATTTGAAGTTCTGAATCGTAAGTCAATGTTGTTATTACTTCTTGATTAAGGCCAAAAACTTCATGCGTTTCTTCTACTTTTGAAATAATATTACCACTTGAATCAAATATTTCCGTAGTTGTTATTATTATAGCTGAATCCGTAGCATCAACAGTAATTCTTTTTATTTCATTTCCGTTTGAATCTCTAATTATTGTTACAGAATTTCCGCTTCCATCGCTTTCTATTTCTTCATTTGATGTTTCAATACTTGTAGTTCCATCAGAATTAATTGTTTCAGTAATAACAGTTCTTATTTCATTTCCACTTGTATCTTCATCAATTTGGGTTGTTTCTTTTTTTATTATTATTCCATTAATATCTTTTATGGTTTTTATAATAGTAACATTGCCACTTGAGTCCCTAGTTTCAGTTACTGTTGTGGTTGTATTGTTAATATTGTCAAATGTTATTGTTTCACTTTCTAAAACAACTGGAGGATCAATAATTATTTGTTCAGAAACTTCTAATAATATTAGTTTTACAATAGATCCATCATTATTGTTGGTAATAGTTTCTCTAATACGCTCAACTATAACTGGTTCAAAAATTGTGGGATCATTAATAAGTTGAGCTTCAACAGCACCATTAATAAAAGTTTCTGTTAATGTTTCTGTTACAAAAGAACCGTCATTAGCATTTTCATATTTACTAACACTAACTATGTTTTGCCCTAATATTCGGGCATTATCTTCACTACTCTCTTTTTCTGTTGTAGTAGTTTTTTCTAATGGATTACCATTCGCATCAATTAGTATTTCAAAATTTGTTTCAAAAAAACTTTCTGATGATTTATCTGTAAATAAAGCAGAAAGTCCTTTTAATAATACGCCAATTGACATATCAAAACTATTTATTCTAACTGCAACAGCTGGTAATGTTGTCGAAGAAAATGGATTAGTATACATTCCATCTGGAAAACCACTATCTATATCAATTCCAAGCTTTTGTTCATATTGTAATCTTTCAAAAGCTACTCCAGATGAGTTTGCTGGATCTAAATTGGACAAACTTGTACTAAATAATGTACTTATATTTGAAATATAAAAGTCGGTTACACCTTCGTGTACACCAACTATTGTTGTTCTAGTGTCACCTATATCCGATTTAGAACCAGTTACATTATCAAATCCGGTATCATCTACACATTGTGCCACAATTTTAAATACTTCAGTATTTTCAAATAATTTTAATTCTATATTTTTAACACTACCTTCAATTCCAGTAGTTAAATCTGTACTATCTCCGTTTGGTTGAGTAATTGGTAAATTTGAAAGGTAAAAAAACGAGATTTTCCAATTAACTTTTGGACCAGCTCCAACAGTAATAGAATTTATTACTATATCTAAATATTGTGTATCTTCATTTATTTCAGGTGTTACATAAGGAAAACTAAAATTATCTGTAACTATTGTTTTTAAGTCATTTGTCAAATCATTTACTAATTGTTCAACATTGGAAAAAGCACTACTATCTGTACTTTCGTTTAATAAACTAATTACACCTAGTAATGCTTTATGCATTTTCAAAATACTTTCAGATAAGTTACCATTATTACTAAATGTACTAAATCTTTCAATAAAGGCTACACAACTGCTTATACCTGGTGAAATTGTCTTCAAATTAGTTAAAGTTGTATCCTTATTTGTTATGTAAGGATTTGCTTGTACAATATTTTCAATTATATCATTGATAGTTGTTTCTAAATATAAATCATTAATACTAATACTATCTTTTTGAAAATTGATTATTTTTTCATAAATACCATTGAATATTTCATCACTAGTTACAATATTTTGGGTATTATTATCGAATTTAAATATAGTATTTATTCCAAACACAAGTGTTTCCAATGTAAGAATTAAAAGGGATAATTTATTTGCAATATCGGAATTTACTGTTACATTATATGGATTTGTATTCATACCATTTGGAGCTGAATCAATCCCCAGTTTTATCTCATAAGCAGTTTTTAAATTCTCATAATTATCTAAAGTTAAAGAATCAACATTTTTGATACTTGATGCAAAAAGTGTTGTTATAACAGATGCATAAAATTCTGTCATATTTGAAGATAAAATTGCTATTATGGGGAATTCTTCATAAACAATAACCCCATTAGCTGGTGGATCAGATTCAATAGAAATTTTTTGCGTAAGAATATCATATGACGTAGTTTGAGTCGCAGAACCAAGCGTTGGTATTGCTTTTACTTTGTATAAAACAGGTTCGTTTGTATTTCCAGAAGATAATATATTAAAAGAAATATTTCTAATAGAGCCATCTTCTTCAGATGTACGACCAGAACTATAGTTACTATATCCTCCAGTTCCAGATTTATTATGATCTATACTTTTACCATATAAATAAGAAAAACTAAATTTCCAGTATGCTTTTGGACCGCTCGAAAAAAAACCTACATTTATTAGCACATTAATGCTTTGTACAGTTGGAATAAAATATGGATAATCTACAGTCTTAATTCTATTTATTATATTTGTCTGCTTTTGACTAAAATTATTTTCTTCTAAAACACCATTATTAACATCAAAAGATGTCATAATACCCTCCAATACAGACATCATAGTCTGTAAACTTAAGACTGTATTTCCCCCAGTTGATGAATATAATTGATTAAATGTATCGATTAAGGATACAATATTGGAAATACTAGCAGAATTTCCGGTTGAATCAATGTTATCACTACTTAATGAACCATCTGTATCTACTAAATTATCTATTATTTGTTTAATAAAATCATTCGAATATAGATTATTTATAATTAGTGAATTTTGTGATTTCATAATTTCCTTGTAAACAAAATTGTCAAACGCAGATTTATTTACTACATATGATTGCTGATCATTATTGAAAACTTTATCCAATCCAGCATTTAATGCCGATAAAGACATTTCAATAACTGAAAATTTATTAGCCAAGCTTCCACTAATTCTTAAATCAAAAGGGTTTGTATTAAAACCATTTTCAAAACCACTATTCGGATCTAATCCGAGTTTTGTTTCATATTCGAGCTTTAATTGATTATATATATTTTCATCCAAAACAAATTCTGAATTTATACTATTAACAAATAATGTTGATATTTGTGATATGTAAAAACTTGTATCATTAATACTTAATATTGTGGATAAAATTGGTGTTGAGTCTGGTGAAGCCGTTTGTCCGGCTAATTTATCACCGCTACTGAGGCCTGACGTACAAATCACCTTATAAACCTTAGTATTTGGATGTAATCTTAATACTACATTTGTAATACTACCGTCGTCTTGATCAGTTTCCGCTAGGCCACTAAATGTACTGTCAATCTCTTTTCCAGATAAATATAAAAACTTAACAGTCCAAGATATCTTTGGTCCAATTCCAACAGTTCCTGATATATTTAAAACTATTTCTTCACTAACATCAAATTCCGGTAAAAAATAAGGAAAATTATAGAGAGATAAATCTGTAGTCATATTGTTTTTTAAATTATTGATAATATTAGTACTAAAGTCACTTAAATTTGACAACACATTAATAGCAACATGCATATTCAATATTCCATTTTTCAAATCACCAGTAGAATTGTATAAATTGAAGTCTTCAATAAATGAAACACAATTTGCAATATTTTCGCTAAATGGTATATTATTTTCAGAACTAATATTCGGATGAATTATTGAAATTTTATTTATAACTTCTGATACGAAATTAGTATCAAAATCACTTATTTTTATCGTATCATTTGTAAATCCATGATTCATAATTTTGTCATAAATTGAATTCAACAATGCTGAAGTTGTACTATTATCATTTAATAAAGTTCCTAATGTTATAACTATTGCATTTAATGATAAGGTAATTGAAGATATTTTATTTGATAAAGCAGGAATTAATGTTGCATCATATGGATTTGTATTCATACCATCTGGAAAACCACTACTTGGATCTATACCGAGTTTTTTCTCATATTCAATCTTCAAATTTATCAAAGATTCTGTATCTATTATTTTCAAATTTTTGATACTACTTACAAATATTGTTGATAATAATGAGGCATAAAAGGAACTATCATCGGTTGGAATAAGTATTGTTGATATTTTTGAACCTAATTTATCATGAATATTTGAGCCTAGTATAGAATCATACGAACCACTTACAGCTTCTGCAGTTATTTTCACACATTGTGTATTATCAATTATATTTATACTAACATCCTCAACATTTCCATTTTCATCAGTTTTTAAATCATTTCCATTTAAATCTTTTGTTTCAATAGATATTCCTGATAAATATTCTAAATCTACTTTCCAATCAATTTTAGGACCAGATGAAAATTTACCGGATCTTTTGAATTCGATAAAATTTGCTGTATTTCCATTTTTAATAATTATTGGATACTCATAATTACTTGAATCTATTGAAAGTGTTGAAACAGAGGGATCATTTGTTGTATAATTATCAGATTCAAGTGCTTCAAAAGCAGAATGTAATGAAAAAGTACTAATTTGAACATCTCCGCCAACAATATCATAAGTATTATTTGATTCTACAAAACTAACAAATTTGGATACTTTTTCTTTAATAGTTGAATCATAATTTGTTGGTTCCGAATTTCTGATTAAAAAATTTTCTATTATATTTCCAATAAAATCCTCATTTTTCAAATCAATACTATTGCCACTAAAATCAATATTTTCTATTACATTATAAATAGAATGCTCGAGTTGTCCTTCTACAAAATCATCAAATACATCATAATCTGCACTATTTTTCAGACAAACTGCTAAACTGTTTTTTAATACTTCAAATAAAAGATTAGTTTCAATTAATTTATTAGTCAATTTTGGATTTAGTGATGCTTCATATGGGTTGATATTTAATATATCTTCTATTCCATAACCAGTTAATCCCACCTTTTCTACAAAGGTTTGATATATAACATTGTAACCTGATTCTTCAGAATCAAAATTGGTTAAATCCAAAGCAAATGAAGAAAATATAGATGATAATTGTGATAAAACAAAGAATTTGGAAGTATCATTATTTTCAAGACGTATTATTCCTGAAATCCTTTTCCCATTTTTAGATCCTATTTTTGTCAAATTATCCTTTGCATTTGGTAAGTTGTCACTTGTATTTGAATCATTATCTACTTCTGCTACCACTCTTATAGCACCAACAGTATCTGATATTAATATAGTAATCTCAGAAAGAAAACCCTGTTCATCAGTATAAAAATTTTTTGTTTGGAGTTTTGAACCAGATAAGTATTCAAAGCTTATTTTCCAATAAGCCTTTGGTCCAATTCCTACAAATCCAGACAAATTTATTTCACGAGACTCTTTTGCAACAAAAGATGTAAATGAATAATTGCCAGAAGAATCTAATAAAGCTTTTTCAGATGCAATTAATTGAACTGTTTCAGATTCACGAAAATCACTATCACTTGCACCGGGTAATATATAACCTACTTGTGTTAATTTTGACTTTATATTTACTATATTTTTTATTGCATCTAATGCAATATGCATATTCACAATGCTATCACTTACAGAAGCATTGAATTCATAATTATTATAGGCATATAAAGTTTCGATATAATTGAAAATAGCCTCTGCATTAGCACTCATTTGATTCTTCACAGATTCTTCAGAAAAATCACCATTTGGATCTTCTCCAAGTCTAACACTGGCTGGTATTTCATTACCATTAAAATCTGTTAATCCTAATGCTATTGTTTTTGTTGAATTCTCAAACAATTCCTCTACAATATTTTTAATGAAATTAACATCTATTAATTCAATACCAACAAGTTCAGGATTTGTATTTTCTTCGGGTTCTACTGTAAGTTTTTCATAAATTTTAGTATTTATATCAATATCTTTCACGCCTACCAAAAATGAAAAAATTTTTCTTAAAGAAAAAATTAAAATAGTTATACTCAGATTAATTTCTGAGACTTTATTAGCAGCGGTTGGATTAACATCAACATCATATGGGTTTGTATTAATACCTTCTGGAAAATCAAATACTCCAAGACTTTTTTCAAATAATTCTAAATAATAATCAAAAAGTGAGAACAAACCATCTTTATTACTCCATGATATATTTGTTGACACAATTGATTTTTCCTTAAAACCTTCGGCAAATATAGTTGTAAGTAAACATCCATAAAAAGATGTGTCAGTAGTTTTCAATACAATACTTAATGAATCACCGATTGTATCAAATGTATTACTTAATGCATCAAAAGGTGCTAATTCTAAATCATCCCCCCTATATGTGGCAGTTGCAGTAGCCTTATATAAGTAAGTCCGATTTGGTATATCTAAAGAAGTATCAATAAAGCCATCTTTATCTGTTATTACTGGTGTAGCCCCGAAACTTTTAAAATTTTCCAATTTTGTAAAATTAACCGTCCAATTAACTTTTGGACCACTTGTAAAAAGACCCGTTAGTCTAACCTCATCAATCAAATTATTCCATCGACGTAAAACACTTATTTGACTGTAATTCAAATTTTTTATCGCTAATCGTCTTTGTTGTTTTGTTAAACCGGAATATAATGATATTTTACGCCGACGAATCAGCTCATGTATATCATACACCATTAATATAAGTATATACAAACTTTTATAAAAAATAACGGCAGTTTTTTATTAAAATCTTAAGAACATTTAAAATACACAAATTTTTACATCCATGAAACATGAATATTTTTTATTTTTTTAACTATATTTTTTTTACTATATTATAATGGATGGCAAAGATGAATTAAATGACCTTGGTCTTTCCAAAGCACTTCCAACCTTAAACATAGAAGAAGAGTTTGATGGAAATATGATTATTTCTGAATATAGAAATGCTATTAAAGACATACGTATACAACCAGAACTATTTGTGGAAGATGATTGGCGTGTGTTTTGGGGTCCGGATGTTCGGAGAAGGCTAAAACAAGGCATAATATCTAGAATAAACGAACCCGCAGAAATTGCATTGAAAGCACTAAATGATAAACTAAAGAACTGTAAATCAAATTTGGTGTATGAAAAGTCTAAACCACCTGAGTTAGGAGGTACAGATTATTTAATAGCAAAAAAAGATTTTGAAAAAACAAGAAATAGACACTTTGGTGGAAAGAAAAGGTTATCTTATCATTATAAAGGGGGTATGGAAAACCTAACACCTTTTAGCACAACACAGCTAAGAACACTAGACCACCAAATGCCTGGTTCTTGGAATTTTGAAGAACTTGAAAAAGAAACAAAAAATAATACACCTTTAAATAAAACTCATCCAAAATATGTTTGGGGGGATATAAAAGAAAGACTTAATTTTTTGGATAAATGGATAAGATTTGTTTTAAATACATTTAGACCAAATAATCCAAATATAACTATAGAAATAAAAGCTAATGATCCAAATCTTATTGAGACTATTAATATGAAAATATTTGATGAAAATAGTTTATCTGATGCGATTGAACGCTTAATCGAATGGGACGATACAGACCATTCACTAATTATCAAAAGATGGTTCAAAAAAATAGTTAGAAGTAGAGTTACTATACATGGTGGTAGATTTGTTGTGCCAAATAATAACACCGAAAATCAACCTCCAAATGTTAATTTCCTATTATATGTGCCTCCACATGATTGGGAACAACTTATTTCATATCCAATCCAGACTCTTAATCTAGATAATTATAATTTTATCCTTTCTGAAGGAGCTTCACAATGGCCTGAAAATGAGTCAATTAGTATATATGGATTAAATATTAATAATATGCGAGAACAACTACCAGAAATCATTGAAGGAATAAATGTATTGAAAAAATTTTTTGCGCGCACGATGAACCCTCCTATACGGAGAACACAAATACAAACAGCTGGTAATAAAAGAAGTAAAGGATTGCGTAAACTTAGATGGACTTATTCTTAAATATACAATAATATGAATTCAAATGATAATGAATTGAGCAAAATCTTAGTTAATGGGTTATTACAAAAATTTTTCAAAAATGTTGAAAAAAATTTTCATATTATTGGTCTGATTAATATGATGACAATTGCAATTCCAACAATATTGTTTAATGATAATGATAAATCCATTATGGATGATTCAAAAAATACTGTTATTTGTAATATATTAGAAAATATTAATGAAATACCATCGAATTTATCAGTTCAAATCGATTACCAAAAAACAGAAATGTATGAAATCAAAAATATTCTTGAAAATTCTATTCATAAATGGGTAAATAAAGGATATACTTTTCAAGAAATTTTTTTTGTTTTTCAAAGAATAAAAATTATAATATCTGGCCTTTCTTTAACTAATTAATCAAAACTTACAATCGTTGATGTATTTGTCCTTGTAAATGATCTTTTCGGCGTATTTCTTGTTGGAGTTTTTTTTCTTGAAAGTTGTTTATTATCTTGTTTCATTTCCTTTTCAAGTTCAGTATAATTATCATAAATATATTTCAATATACGATTTTCTATAGCCCATCTAAAAAAATTCATTTGTCCAATTGTAGTTAAAATCTCCTTATCATGTTTTACTAATTTAATCCTGTCCCGTCTACAAAATGGATCCATTTGTTTTTTTGAATATGCTTTTAACTGAGACTTATAGTTTATATAAACCGAAAATTGCTTTCCATCAACAATATAGGAAGTCCCATATTTTTTTGAATATTTTGTTACAAACCAATCAATCATTCTTAATGAAACAAGTGAATGATCATGTAATATTTCAACTAAAGAATCCATATTTATTTTGTTATCAAAATATTCTAACAAAGAATTTAAAAGTAAACTATTTTTGGTATCAAACATTTATTTATCTTTATACTTTTTACACTTAAGTGCGTTTTTCATGTACTTTTATGATATTATCAAATAATATGTCTGATCCAATAATTCCTTCAACAAAATCTTTAATTCAATGTGCACAAATGGCAGTTAAATTAGAAAAACCAATATGTCTTGATTACTACACTGCCAGTTGTAAAAAAGAATGTAGAATTGGTAGAGATGGTCCAAATGGTGCCAAGTTTTTACATAAAAACGAAGAAGAATATACATCTCCATTAGAAAGCATGTTTAAAGTTGAAAATGATAATAATGTAGATGATTTTTTATTAGAAACACAAAACTCTATTTATATTGTATCTGGTTTAATGTTTTCGTGATAATATTTGTTATAAAATAATAATATTCAAATATAATGGAACGCTTCGATGCTGGATGTTTGACAGATGCAAAAAAGGAATATACTCAACGTTTTGTGCGTAAGCTAAAAACACCATTTTGTAATAAAATTTTGGACATTTTTAAGGAAGCACAAGAAGAATGTGCTAATAGTCACGAAGAGGACAAGATTTTGTTATTTTTTCAAGCAAAACTTGAAAAGGTACACGAATGGGAAGATACCAATATTCAAATGTTTTCAAGAACTATAATATCACAATCTAAATGTGATTATCTTGAAGAATTATTACAAGGTGTCTTTATTGTACACACAAAAGTTCTAGCTGTTATTCAACATCATAAGTCTACAACTAAATCAGAACTTAAATTGCCTACGATTGAGGATTTTATATATCAAGCTTTTATTAACACTGCCAGAGTTGTTTGGAAATTTGCATATCTTTTTTCTGAATCAAAAGATTCTTGCGAATATCAAAAAAATACAAACACTTTTGAAAAGAAAATTGAAACCTGTATTTTAGAAACTATTGAGGATATGTTACCCGTTCGGGAACTATTATTAGAACATGTCAGAGAATATGTTGAAGGAGAATCTCCTTTTGATGATGATGATGATGATAAAAAAACATTGACTGGTGGCTCATCAATTTCAGTTGTACCAGATGAAGAAGATATTAATTTTACTCCACCATCTACACCAATGAATATAACACCACAACAAACACCGGCTCCACCATCAACACCTGTTACAGGCCTACCACCATCATCACAATTTGGTATGCCACCATTAGCTAATTTATCAGAACAACCTTCTGTACCAATAGTTCCAATGACTAATTCAGAACCACCAGAAGTTAAAGAGGTTGAAATTCCAGATTCTAATAGTAACAACAATAACAATACTGAAGGAGGATCTCATAATATTTTAGATTCTTATTCCGGTGTTGATGTTTCATTGGGTTCAGATAATAATAAGCAAATTACATTTGATGAACCAGTACCTTCTGCCAATTTAACGAATAGCTCTGATAATATGGATAAACTTGAATCTATTTCATATTCACAATTATAAGAATTTACTTTTACTTTAAAATGACGAATAGTTCATGATTCATATCTATTTTAAAAATCAAGTCTATTAATAATGATAAATTCCTCTAGTATGAATCCATTGCCATTTCTTTTTATGTTATTTATACTGTTAATTACAATATATGTATTGATTGATACATTCACATATATTAATAACTGTAAACATAGGGATAATTTCCAAAATCCAAAGCAAAAGGTTGTTGCAAAACATACTTATGATAATTTCTATGCCCCTGTATATACAACTCTTATATCTGATATGATTGTTGAAAGAACTAAATACGAGGTTTATGATTTAATAGATAAAACAAATCTTGAAAACTATTCTAAAGCTAATTTATTAGATATTGGATGTGGAGGAGGGGATCATCTAAAATGGCTTGCAAAAGAAGATATAGATGGCTTACAATTAACTGGTATAGACAAATCAGAAGCAATGCTTTCACAAACTAAAGAACGTATTGGAAAAGTTGATAATTCAGTTAGATTAATTAAAAAAGATATATACGAAAATGATCTTTTTGAAAGAGCATCATTCAGTCATATTACTTGCTATTATTTTACGATTTATTACATAAACAGCAAAGAATTTATTAAGAATATTATTAAATTGTTAAAACCTAAAGGATGGTTTGTAGTTCATATGGTTGATCTTGAAAAATTTGACCCTATACTTGATGCCGCGAATCCTTTTAGAGGTATAGATCCACAAAAATATGTTAAAAATCGTATTACAGAATCCTCAGTACATTTTAAAAAATTTATATACAAAGCCAATTTTACTCTAAAGAAAAATAAGGCTTTGTTTGATGAAGCATTCCATTTCAAAGATACTCCTAAAATTAGAACACAAAGACATATATTGAAAAGAATTGATACTGAACAATTTGTAAATAAACTTGGTAAACTTGGGCTCGAATTAAAAAGTCTTACTAATCTGGATAGTAAGGGATATCGTGAACAAAATATATTATACTTTCAAAAAACTTAGAATTCCTCCAGGAGATTTGTTCTTTTTTGCGGGACTAAATATTAATTCATGTATTTTTTTTTGAGTTTTGAAATTACTATGCTTTTTTGGGTCTACACCATACAAAAACAATGCTCCTTGCCACAAAGTCACATGCTTTGATGCTTTTTTATGTATATTCTGTAAAATCCATCGTTCATTCAACCAAAATATACAATCTTTCTTCATATCTTTTGGACTTTCTGAAATTCTTGTTAATGTCTTGATATAGTTTGTAGTAGTCCACCAAAAATTTCCAGAATAATGACAACAATGTGGCTCATCTAAAATTTTATGATTTGGTTTACCTTTATTTAATGCCATTAAACCTATTGTATCATATACATCTAAAAGTGAAATACATTCATCATGATTTTCAATCAAAAAATATTCCATAATATCACACCATAACAATACTCCTTTATCGTTACCTTTGTTACGTGTTATTCCTTTTGAATGTATATATAATATTTTCTTTGGTGTTTCCTGTTTTTTTGAGTAATCATACATAAAATTCAATGTTAATCTCTCATAATTTCTTAAATAATTTGAGAATACTCCTATTTTATATTTTGGATTATTATTTTTCATTAAAAAATCTAATTCACTTTCGTTTTTACCCAAAAAACCAATATATACAGAATCAACTTTATTTAACAATCCAGAACTCTCCAATAATTTGGTTTGTCTTTTTACAATTTCTATCCAATTAGAACCAGGTAGTGCACAAATATGATAAAATATATCCATATCTTATCACACTATAAAATTGATATAAAACTTTTACTTCTTGCGTTATATTTTTGATTAATTTTTATATTATTAGTTTATAAAAAATGGTGAATGTAAATGTCAAAATTGAGGATCCTGAAAAAAGAAAGATGGTTGAATCATTATTGGTTATGTTGAAAACTGACGATTTTCAAGATTCTTTTCTTGATGAGTTAAATGATGCAGTTGATATACCGTTTATCGGTGAAAAAAAAGAGGGCAAAGTATTTAAAGCCCTTTATAAAATTTTAATAAAAGTTGTTGAAAAGAAAATGCTTTAAACATAATTAAAAATAAAAGATAAAAGAACTCCGTAACTTCTTTGTGTTTTTAAATCGCCTTTTATAACATTCACCTTCATTACAGTTGTCCATTTTAAAAAGGATTGTCTAACTCTTTCAGTTGAAGATGCATTTGTGTAGCGAAATCGCATATCTTCATATGACCTTTTTTCTTTCCCAAGTTGTTTATTTACTAAATTATGAATTCTTATTAGCCAACGACTTAAAGACTCGCGATTTGCTAATTTTATTGGATTTTCTTTACAATATTTCCTATAATGATTTCTACAAGAACGACAAGGCATTAAATTAGGCAAATCATATAAAAATAAACGCTCTACTTTTTTTGATTCACTTGGACAATATCTGAAAGTTATATAATGTAATATGTCCCAGAGTGGTGGACCCCATATTTTTGGACTTGATATTTTTTTACTCATTATTAATATTATATATTATTAATAAATTACCTAAACATTAATAATACTTGTTCATTTTCCGATTTAGATAAAGCATGCATTTTTAAAGTCTTTGGATCAATATAAAATCTTACTTTACAAGATACTAATTCCAATAACCATAACATATACAAAAACTTATCACTATATATGTCTAACTTCATTTTTTCAAATTTTTCTTTGAAAACACAATTTTCATCATATTTTATTTCTGAATAAGAATGATATTCTTCAATACTACCTTTTATACATAATTTTTCTTCACAGAAAACCAACTTTATTTTTTCAAAACATGGTTCCATTTTCTCCATTACCCAAATCAAATGATTCAAACTTGTTTCTATACCATTATTTTCCACTATATTTTTGTGTAAATTATCTAAATTAAAGTCATTTGTCAATGGCTCTACCATTATTTTTGTTGAATTCTCTCTCTTTGCCCTTCCAAAAGATTTTCGAGTTTGTGTTATTAAGGTAAATTCTTCTTTTTTATTCCATTTACATTTCAAGCTACTTATTGCCGGTATATTCTTTAAAATATTATGTAAATTACATATATTTAACCTAAATCCTTCTCCTTTTTCATCTAATACACCATCTATAATTTTTAGGTCTATTCTTATACGTATATTATCGTATACAAATACAATATTGTCCTTATTTAGAATACATTCTACATGAGTTGTTAATTTTGATAAACGAGATATAATTAATTTTACTTTTCCAAAAGATTTCAAACAGAAATTTATCATCTTAGTAATACATACTCAGATTTTACTCTAAGATTGTTTAAAATATCAGAAAGATTTTGTCATTATATGTGATGGACTATCAATCATTATCCACCAACCTCTGGGTACTACGAAAGACTGCCCCCCAATTATTGGTATTTCAGCATAATCTGCCTCTTTAAACATTGGATATTTTTCTGTATCTGGTTCGTAAACATTTATTTGACTTGTTTGTGATAATCTTAATAAGTGAGTATTTGGATACAATTTTTTTGATTCGCTTGGAGCAAATACTATTATTTGTATTTGCATATCATTCGGAGCAGTACAATGAAATTGTCTCGAATAAAAACAACGATGTAATCTTAATTCTGATAATCTTTTACCAGTATTATATTTTGGCGGTCTATATTCATATATAGTTAAACGATCATCATTTCTTATTCTGTTTACTTTTTGATCTTCTATATAAATTGTTTCATCTGAAGGAAAATCAAATAAATATTTTATAAGTAATAAACCATATATGAAAATACTTATAAATACTAAACCTAATATGTTCATCTTATTTATTATTTACTAATTTTATTTATGAAATTTAACGTAAAATAGTCATTTACATTTCAGTTGATGGCATAAAATTAACACACTTAGCGCATGCACTTATACAACTAGAATTACTTGGACCAAGCACAGAATTACAATATGCACAATAATTATCACAGTCTTCTTGTGTATCTTCTAAACCACCTTCTCTAAGTTTTTCTAATAAATTTTGGTCATCTAGGCACATTCCAGCTGCTTCGCATTTTCCATTATTTGATGATGCACTATCGTTAGAATTTGACTCATCTTTCCAAACACAATACACATTTTGTCCATCATCATTTACAACATATTTTCCTATTGGTTTCTGATTAAAGTCTGGATCTTCAGCATATGTTGAAACATCTATGTGACATTCGTCTTTGCTAGCAATATTTGAACATGAATTAAAATTAGCCTCTCTGTAATAACATATTCCACCACGACTAATACCTTCACCATGTGTTTCGTGAATAGGGCAATCTTGATTTTCATCTTGAATACAAAATTGCTTGGCACTATTAGTTGATAAATATTCATCAATATTATCTTCTGCAGTTGTGTCTTCTGCAGTTGTGTCTTCTGCAGTTGTGTTTCCTGCAGTTGTGTCTTCTGCAGTTGTGTCTTCTATTGCCTCGGGTTCTTCTCCAGTTTGATCCGCAGATTCCTCATAATCATCATAACAAAATGCATCTATTATACTTTTTATAAAGTTTACTACTTTTACTTTATTTGTCTTTCCATCTGTTTCGCAATCTTCTCGAGAAATTAATAATTCTGCTATTTCAAATGTATGAATAATTATTTTGTTTTCTCTTTGTTGCTCTTCTGATAGTTCATATTGTTCAGATTCATTCTTAATAAGAACTTCTGATTTTAAAAGATTTAATACATTTTTACAATCTAAATCATCCAGAATTGGCATTTCGACTAATTTTTCATCTAATGCTGCTTTTATTGAGTCTGCACTTGTACAATATTTCTCAATTGTTAATTGATTAACATGTTTTATAGAATTAAATAACTTCTTCAAATCTGACAAATCAGCTTTAAAGCCAAATTCTTGTATTTCAGGACATTCTTGTCTTTCAGGACATTGTTGACATTCTGGGCACACATTTTCCGGACAAGAAACATTACAATCAGGACATATTGGACAGTCTTGTGTCGAATTTGCTTTTACTTTCAAAAAATAATAAGTAGTTCCGTAAATTGCTAAACATATTAATGCGATTATTATTACAAGCAATATTTCAATCATTATTATTAATTGATATTATTAGTTAAAATCATAACAGGTTCCTTTAATTCATCAAAATGATGGTTGTCCTGTTTTCATCTCACATACTTGAGGCGGAAAAACGCTCTTCATTTTTAATTGAGAACTTAAATCTTTTGGTGAAGATATATGATATACCACATTTGAGACTATAAAAAATATTCCTGCGTAATATATTGGTTTTCTCTTGAACTCTGGATCTTTCTTTTTCTGGTGATAAATTAAACCGATTACTGCCAGTAAACCACCTAAAATTGCATACACAAATGCTGTTGATACTGTTGCTTCCATATTATTATTTAGATTTTTATTATATATAACAAATACTCAAATTATAATACATTATGGGAAAAAAGGGAAAAAAAGATAAAAGACGAATTAATGATTTAAAAATTGATGAATCAGTTTCAATTTTAACACCAACTACTGCTTCGCGCCAAAAATTTTTATTAATTTTGGCTAAATGTATTGCACATCAAACATATTTATCTAAAATTAGACAATGGGTTATTGTATCTGCTGATACAAAATGGAATCAAAAAGAATTAGATGAAATTGTTTCAAAAATAAAAAACCTACCTAAAACTATCAAAATCGATGCTGTTTTTATAACTCCTCAATTAGTTATTGATAACAAATGGGATGTTTGTGAAAATACAGATTCTTATCAAAATATTGGATATTTAAGAAACATTACTAATATACTTGCTACTGGAGATTATATTGTTCCAATGGATGATGATGATTATTATCCACCATTAAGAGTAGAAACTGCGGTTACTGCTTTGAGAAGAAATAATGTTTTAGTTGCGGGTTGTTCACCACATATTATGTATGAATCTGATATTGATCAATTTTTTCAATTCAAAAAATTTGGTCAAAATCACACTATTAACAATTCAATTGCTTATAAAAAAAAATATATTCAAGATGGAGCCAAATATGATAATTATAAATCACATGCAGAAGAAAAGGGTTTTCTTAAAGATTATAAAGTACCATTAGTACAACTTTCTCCAGAAAATACAGTAATTCAAATGTGCCACCATAATAATACATACAATAAACGTAAATTAATTGTTCAAGCTGAGTGGGCACCACAAAATAAATCAAATATTACTAAATTGTCATCTAAAAATAATAAGAATTCAAATTATATTCCAGATTCTTTTTTGAATGACTACAAAATCGCTCTTAATTATTTAGAAAATAATGTTTCAAAATATGATATAGTATATTATTGTGGAACAAATGGAAATATATGGTCACCATATGACAATAATCTTGGAGGTTCTGAACAAGCTGTAAAACATCTAACTGAATCATGGACAAAACTTGGTTTAAATGTTGCAGTATATGGTGAGTTTATCCCAGAAGTCACAAAACAAACACTTAGTGATTCTTCTACTGGAGATTTTTTTCATTTCGGTGATTTTTCATGTTCTACGAAATATAAAAATCTTGTTATATGGAGAAATTTTGGTATGAGACCTTTATTATCATGGCCAATTAAAGCAGACAAAATTTATATTGATATTCATGATTTAAATGCTTTACCAGAAATTGCTATTAACAATATTCATAAAATAAACAAGTTTTTTCTTAAAAGTTCTTTTCATTCCAATGCGTTTACAAGATTTCATAATCATTTTGATAAAATACCACAATATATCAAAAATAATAGCATTATTATTAAAAACGGTGTTAGAATATCCGAATTTAGTAAAAACGTTAATAATGTTAAAAGAGATCCTTACCGTTTTTGTTGGTGTTCTTATTATACAAGGGGATTAATGCCTATTTTAAAATATTTATGGCCTTTTATAAAAGATCATGAACCAAGAGCCAGTTTTCATGTTTATTACGGAATGGATATGATTCAGGACCAAGAATTTAAAACTGAAATGGAACCATTATTAAAACAAGCTGGCGTTACTGACCATGGAAGAAAAGATATTAATACGATTATTAATGAAAAATATTTATCAACATTTCATCTTTATTTTTCTAAAACAGCCGCTGAAACAGATTGTATTTCTATTCGGGAAAGTACTGTAGCCGGTTGTGTTCCAATTATTAGTCAATACAATGTTTTTGGAGAAAGAGATGGTTTGCGTTTTCCAGGAGACCCAGATAAACCGGAAGATATGAAAAAACTTGGTATTCAAATTATTAATTTATTAGAATACAAGGATGACAAAATCGAACGTTTCAGGAAAAAAATTATGAATAATGAAATTGATTGGGAACAAGTTGCTATTAAATGGAAAAATATTTTAGACATATGATTATGCCTAGACCATAAGTCATGATGAAGTCCCATATTTTTTTCAATTTTAATTATAGTAAGCATAATTTGCTTTTTAACACTAATTTATAATGCATTATCATATTCTTTTTAAAGCTACATTAGATACATGTAATCCATTATTAACAAATATTCTATTTGGTAATTCTTTTCTGATTGAATGGATTAAAGTTAATAATCTTAATATTATCAATCAACCAATAATGCATAAATTTAATAGTCAACAAAACTGTTTGGATAAACCAGGTGGTATTTCTGGTATTGCATTACTTTGCGAATCTCATGTTACTATACATACCTACCCTGAAACACAAACTATTTATGGTGATCTTTTTTCATGTAAACACTTGGATAAAAAGACAAATATTGACTTTATCAATAAATATCAAATAAAATCTCAAAATTTAGATTTTCATTTAATTTTGCGTGATTAATAAATAAGCTTCAATACCATATATATCTCCATAATCATAAGAGCATATACTTATATTTGAAGTTTCTATTAAGGATTTCAATAGTTTCAAATCTTTTTTATCAAACTTTAAATCACTTAAAAATTGATTTTTCTCATTATTTGAAACTAATTTTATAAATTTTGGGTCTTTGTTCCATTTTGCATGTTCTATAATTTTTGAATCCTTTTTTATACTATGATCTGGAATACTACCACAATAAATTTTACATTTTTCTAAACAATTTTTTAAAAACTTAGTTTTGTTTATTTCAGATTTTTGAGTCGTGAAATCTATTTCAACATCTTCTATTATAAAGTCAAATTTTTCATTTGTTTTCTCTATATATTCTATTGCATCTCCTATTTCTATCGATAATCTTTTATCTTTACTTACATTTTGTGTTATTTTTTTAAATGTTTCATTTTCTTTTGCAAATTTAACTACTTCTGAATCTATTTCTACCAAAGTTACACTTTCTACAAAATCATGTTTTAAACAAAAAGATGCCGCTATTAAATCACCTCCACCTAATATCAGAATTTTTTTGGGTTTATATTTTTCTATTGGTACAGAACATTGTAAATTATGAGAAATCTTATATTCATTACTATGTACTTGGATTTCATCATTTAAAAGGAGAACAAACGTGTTGTCTTCATCCCTTTTTAAAAATTCTATTTTTTGTAATGGACTTTTTTTCTCATAAACAACATCCCATAACAACTCATTTTCTTCATCTTTATAATGTTCTTTACTGTTTTCTTTTCTTTTGTACCAACTTGAACAAATGGCTATAAATATCAAACTTAATATTATAATAATCAATGTATTCATATTTTTACTAATTAATTTACAAGAATAGATTATTTTTTATCATATTTATTCACTATTCTGTTAAACTCTTCTCCACTAATTGTTTCATGCTCTATTAAAGAATCAACAACACCATCAAGTATATCTCTATTCTTTGTTAAAGCTTCTTTACATTCATTATAAGCTTGCTTTACAACCTTTTTTATTTCTAAATCTATTGCATTTTCAGTTTCTATTGATAATAATGATTGTTCTCCATATTTTGGTTCATTCGAATCCCATGCTATCGGAAAATCTGTTATATCACTTGCATTTCTAAAACCCCATTGGGTAATCATCATCCGTGCTAACTCTCGTACTCTTTGAAGATCACCAGAAGCACCAGTAGTTATTTCATCTTGACCATAAACTATTTCTTCTGCTACTCTTCCACCAAGTGCGACTGATAATTGCGATTTTAAATATTTCTGACTATACAATCCACTTTCACTTCTTTCTTCTGAAGGAGTAAATAATGTAAAACCACCTGCACCATTTGTTCTTGGTATTATAGTTACCTTTGTTACATTATCATAACCGGGTGTTAATGCCGCCATTAAAGCATGGCCAGCTTCATGATATGCTACTAATTCTTTTTTTACATTTGGTCCGATCGGTTTCTGAATTCCGACTGTTATCCGATCTATCGCATAATCTATTGAATCATAGTCAATTTCATTTTTCCCATTTCTAATAGATACAATAGCCGCTTCATTCAATAAATTCTTTAAAGATGCCCCTGAAAATCCTATTGTTCTGCTGGCAATGTCCTTCAGGTGTACTTCTTTTGACAATTTTTTTCCACGCGCATGAACTTTTAAAATTTCAAAACGACCCAGTTTATCCGGAAGACCAACTGGTACGCGTCTGTCAAATCTACCTGGACGGAGTAATGCTGAATCCAGAATCTCTGCTCTATTTGTTGCCGCTAATACTATTAATCCAGTATTTCCAGAAAAACCATCCATTTCAGACAAAATTTGATTCAAAGTTTGATCTCTTTCATCATTGTTTCCGGGTCCTCCCGCGGAACGACTTTTCCCAATTGCATCTATTTCATCTATAAAAATTATACAAGGACTATTCTTTTTTGCATCATTAAACATTTTTCTTACACGACTTGCACCAACACCAACATACATTTCAACAAACTCTGAACCACTTGTTGAAACAAATCCTACACCTGCTTCTCCAGCCACTGCTTTTGCTAATAAAGTTTTTCCAGTTCCAGGTGGACCTTCCAATAATACACCTCTTGGTGCTTCAGCACCAATATCTGTAAAATTCTCAGGATACTTTAAAAAATCAACAACTTCCATCAATTCCAACTTTGACTCATCGCAACCGGCTACATCTGCAAACGATACTCCAGTATTTGTTTCAAAATTTAAATTTTGCATATTTTGCATTCCAAAAGGACCCCCAGCATTATTATTCATTCCACCATTACTCATTCTAAAACTGTACAAAACGAAAGTTAATAATCCTAATGGAAATATTATATTTGCTATTCCAGACAAAAATCCACCACGATTTCCTGCTACAGCAAATCTTACTTTCTTTTTTCTGAATAATTCAGTTAATGCCGGAACATCTGAACTTAATATCTTTATAACATGTTCATATCCTTTTCTATCCAATACTGTTACCTTATTACTATCTTCTGAAAATGCCGCCAATTCTACTTGGTCATCTTCTAAATATGAATATAAATCAGATATTGTCCAATATTTTACAACTACTTCATCTTTTTTCCCTTCTAATGCATTATCTAATGCATTTATTGGTGCATTTATTGGTGCATTTTCTCTATTAGAATACATTATAGTATCACCAGACCTCAATATTCTATTTTGCATTATTCTATTTCGCGGTGCATTAAAACATGAAGACAATGGCAATAAGCTAAGACACATTCCTACTATTATTTTTACACTCATATCTTATTAATTGTTAATTCATACTTATATTAAGTCTATTCAATATTAACTCAATTATGAAATATGCTGTTCTACAATACGACAACCGTCATAATCATTTTTTAGAAAAACTTATGCTTAAAAACAAAAGTATTTGCGATAATTTAGATATATTTGAATATATCAAACCTAATATTGATAATTCTATATCACAATATTGGATTAAAGTTAAACTCACTAACAAATTAATGACTCAAAATAAATACGATGGCGTTTTGTGGTTAGATTCTGACGCAATTATACATAATTCACAAAAATTAATTCAACTTATCAATTCCACTCCAATATTTCTTATGAGTGGTGATAATCCATTCTCAGAATTTTGTGCCGGAGTATGGTTTGTTAGAAATAATAATATCGGTAAACTTATTATACAACAATGGTTACAACTTTATTATAACAAATATTACAAATTTTGGCACAAAGATCCTAAAACTAATCAATTCATTACAAATATGCCTTTTGCGATTCATCCCTGCTACGAACAACCAGCATTCATTAAACACATACTTCCAAACTATAATATTACTAAACTACCATGGTATGTATTAAATAATCCTATTATTCCTTTTTTCGATAATTCCGCTACTTTACACTTTTATGGACATTTCAAAAACACTATTCCTATTTACTTACATTTAAATTCATACTTTTAAAGTCTTCTTTTGAATAATCATCTATATTTAATAGTTTTTTTCTAAGAATTTTTCTTAATTTTGGTAAACATACTTCACAATTTCCATCTAGTAACACATATACTATTAATACAAATCCGATAGATATACAAAGAGATACAAATATGTCTTGAGTAGATGCGAAGCATATTGAAAATATTACTATTAATTTTATTACTTTATTCGAAAAAAATTCGTTAAATACTTGCTGAACATCACTTATTACATATGCAGAACCACTATTTATTAAAAGTGCAAACAAAGCTTCTATCCACTTACTATCAAGCATAACTTTTACATATATTTTTTATCATCCAACAATATTTTACTTGTCAGACCTATTGTTATATTTGCTTGTAAATTTTTGTTCAATATTACACTATTATTATTATCTTTTACTAAATTCATATTTGCTAACTTTTCACCGTCAATATCCAGAAATTGTTTATCTAATTCTAATAAATGATTCCCACTAATATCTCTATTTATACTCAATATTTTATACTCTTCTCCATTAGTGTCTATTTCATCTACTTCCTGAAAGTCTTCTTTACAATCTTTAAAATAATCTAATGAATTAGGGTAATCACCGACGTCGAGACCAGCTCTCGCATATATATCCACAGTACCATTATTTTCAGTTGATACACAAAACAAACGCCCATGTTCCATTTCATTACCACTGCTATCAACCTTTATAGACTTTTCATAATACAGGTTATTATATATTATCTGACTGCTTTCAGTAAATTTAAATTCTGTTACCTGATTATAAACTTGTAATACTCCACTCGAATCATACAATTCTATTTCCGATATTGGATTTTGTTTTGAATTATTTGATATATACAATGTTAAACCCAAATTATCTTCACTCAAATTATAAGCCACATCTAATGGATTATATTTTGTTGTAATTGCTCTAATTAGTTTAAGAGAACTATTTACATCAAAAACCAATACCATTTTTGATATATAACAAACCAACAAGACTAGTTCTTTATTTTTAATATAAATAATACTACGAGGATCTTTTAGTAATTCAGAAGTAAATTTACTTTCTATTGTTGGCAAATAATTATTATTCAAATCTACTTGTATAAGTGCATTTTCACTACGACTTATTATGTATGCCTTTTGTGAATCACTTTTGTTGTTACATACTATTCTATAACATCCTTTCAAATTATCATCAATTACAGAATATATTAAATTCATTCTAGTTTTATCAGAAACATCTATAATGTGAATCGCTCCTCTTGAATTCGAATTTTTATCATCAATTACAACTAATATATTTTCATCTTTTATTAAAGAGCATCCTTTTAAATTTTCAAAATAAATTGCGTCAGTTAACTCCATTTTTGTTCCTGATGCATCATTGGATTTTGGGGTTGGTGTATCCCCCTCATCTCCATCCCAATATATTAATATTTTTGTACTACATAATATGTATACACCATTTTCCAGAAAAGTATTTCCAATTGCATCTTGAGTCCAAACATAATCCACATCAATTATGTTTTCAGGAATATCTATATATTCACCGTTTGCGGAAGTAATATATCCGCCTCCTTGACCTGCTAACCCGCTGAAACTAGGATTAAAAATAGCTATTTTATTCAATGTAAAAATATACATTTTTGTAGTAAAATCTTTAAAACAAGATTGGTTTCCAGAGGAATTAGAAGGATAAATACTATCATAATTTTCCAAAAACAAACTCTTAACAATAAACTTTGAAAGACCCAACTGTTCATTGCGCTTATCATATTCTATTTTATTGTTATCGATAATTCCAAATAATGCTTCTTCATATGGAACAGGCTCTTCATAACCAATTAAATCATCATCCTCTCTTTCCCCAGGAATTAATAGATATTCTCTAGTTTCTTCTTCCTCTTCCTTGAATTCTAATTCTTCCAAATGTTTTAAATATACTACATTATCATCTGATTCTAATTTTGATAATTTTTCCCATTTTACACTGTTTTTTATAATATACGTATTTACACATTTTACACTTATAGAAGAATTAGAACCAAAATAAAAACTTATTTCAAATTTCAATAAATGATCATTATTTGAAATTAGTTCAAAATTTTTGCTCAAATTTAAGTTTACTTCAATATTTTTTCCATTTTTTACTCTTGTTCTTATCAATCTTTCTGAATACACATGTATTTTATCAATATACATATTGGGTATTAAACAAATATATCCATCTAATTTTGAATGTACATTCAAAATTAGATTAAATGTTTCTTCATGTTCATCAATTTTTAATAATATTTCATTTATTTTACATATTTTTTTTGAATCAAATATTGGAGTATTAACGATTGAATTAATACATTTTAATGGAAGACGTTCTCCAAATATTAATTCTGATTTCTCATCTAAATATTTATCCAGTTTGTTCAAATTATAACTTACATAATTTACAGACTTTTCTTCCCAATCTTCATGAACAAAAATTGATTCCCTATTAACAACATATCCTGCCGCTTGCATTAAATCCAATGTTTTCATACTTATAAACGAATTCTGACTTAGTTCATTCGATAGAATATCATCTCTTTTTTCAGATTGATATTCTTTGTTATATGCTGAATCACCATATGCGGCCCCTCTACGTATTATAATACTAATTATTTCATGTAATAATACCGGCACATATACACTACATTCTATACCATTAAATAAATATCTATTATTAGTCATTTTAGTATCAAATTCTTTGTTGAATATTATTTCACCTTTTTTTTCCAAATGATAAAATGCATTACTTAATGAATAATTGTTATCAAAGTCTTTTTCAAATATTTTTATTAATGGTTGGGATCTTAATTTATATGTCTTTATTATAGATTCTTCTAATATTAATAATACTCTTTCTATACTTTCCTTTAATGGAATACTTATATTCTCAATATTTTCTACAATTATATTCATTTTAAATTTAGGTTCTGGTTCTATTTCTTTACCACTTAATATATCCAGTTTTTCTCTAATTTCTACAATACTTTTATAATCTAAGTCTTCATTACTAAATCCAGTATCTAGATCTTTGTGAAACGCTAATGATGCCTTTCCTAATAATTCAAAGCTTACATCTTGATTATCAAAACAATTGTGACATAACAATTGTTTTAATACTAATGAAATGTTTTCCAATTGTTTTGAATCAAGATGACCATGTGTAATCGGTCTTGGCGTATTATGAATTAGATTCTTTATAAAAATTTCAAGATGTGATAATGTATTTATATTTAAACCATTATCTATTATTGATAATGCTAACTTAGTAGAAAAATATGAACTTCCTGAATTATAATTTTTAACAAATTTTTTCAATAAATAATTCCCAGTATATGTCAAATTTACTATTCTATATGCTGTTATTGCCGCTTTTAAATTTTTTGTTTGTATATAATCGGTATCTATATTTTTCAGATTCAAAGCTTCTCTTAAATCATCACTACTATTTTCCAATACTTTCAATCTTATGTTTTTTTGTTTTTTCTCCTTATAAATTACATAATCTGCTAATAGAGTTGTTATAGGTGTTATTTGGACATTTTTAAACTTTTTTATAAAAGGATTGTATAATGCTCTAAATTCTAATTTATTTTTCCCATTATATGACATATCAATTCCACCATCTGCAGTCAAAATAAGAATTTTTGAACCATTCTTGAATTTTGTCATACATATTCCATTTGTATTACTCAAATCTTTACACAAAACATTACCATCTAAATCACGAACAATAACTACTGCATCTTTTATATATCCATCTATTACAGACAGTTTTCCATCATAATCTAATTGTGATTGACTATTTTCTGAGTTTATTATTGTATTTTCCGGTAATATTATTTTTTGATCCTTCTTAAATGAACTTGGTATATTGTTTAAAACTAATTCCAAATTGTTCTTATTATTTATTCTAATCCAAAACAGTTCTGCTCTATCATAATTTTTTAAATTAATATCATTATTCGTAAATTTTAAACTTAAATTTTGTATATTTAAAGGTATCTTAAAATTCATTGAAGATATTGTTGTATAAGTACTTGTTGTATTTGTAGATTCCGTTAATGTGGCTATAAAACTTATATTTTCATTATTTGAACTGTGTATATTACTAAATCCGGATAATTCTTCACAAGTTATATTCAGAATATTATTGAAATTTGGAATAGAATCTGTTAAATCTCTTGATAATTCCAAACTTATTACATTTATATTAATTATATCTTTCATACGTTGAGATATTGTACACCCAGAATCTCCTTTGCAAACTATTTCTTTAAAACCTATTATATCATTCTTAGGAGAAATGAATTTTAGTGTACTTCCATCTATTTGATCAAAACTCCAGGGATAATATGTAAATCCCTCATAAGTAATACCATTATCACTCATCTTTCTAATCGGAGATTTTATAATTTTATCTCCTTCTGCTCCAAATTTTATTTTGAAATTCCACATTGTTTCCTTTTCATATAAACGATCACCACTATTAATTAAAACGTAAATATCTTTTTTTAATTCGTTTTCTATATCCTTTTTTTCTAAATTTTCAGGATTGATTTTGAAATAGTGTTCGTTGATATTCATACTTAAAACTCTCTTTTTTAAAATACAATAACAACTCGAGTTATTTTTTTATTTTATTATATGTGTATTCATCCTAATGGATAACCAAATTACTGATTTTTTATACTATGTTACTATTGGAAAACCACACAAAAATATTGATCAAAAAACAAAATTAAAAAAAGCACTCAATAAAACTCTTTGTTTTATTCTTAATGTTCCTGAAAATACTAATACCTCTGAAACTTTCCATAATAATTGTAATAACGATATACTCAGTTTAAAACATTATTCACAGCATAATGAGCCACAATCAAATCCAGAACAACCTGAACCTCTTAATGATAATATTAATGACCATATTCAATACATATCAAAAATATATGAACAAATTGTACAAAAATATTTTTTAAATAGTCAATACAATTTTGAGTTAACTCAAGATGATTTGGAATTTAGAAAAAAACTAAATCAAAAAGGCGGACTTGATAGTGTATCACTTATTTTTCCAAAACATGATTCAGAAATCAAAAAAGGTATCACATCTATTATATGCCTTAATGGATCTGGATCTGGTGCTTCTGTTAATATAGGTCTAGATTCAGTATCAGTTTTACAATCCGGTGATAAATATACTTTTTCAGATATTTTAATCGGATTTATTGATGAAAATGTTCATATTTTCAAACCCGAAAGTCTCAAAAATATTGAGATTACAAATAATATTATCCTAAATAATACCAATATCAATACACATCTATATAGACTCTTAAATCCATCATTTGATGTTCAAAAAATCAAAGCATTACAAAAATTAATACAAACTAATGGATTAGATTTTGTAATTAATCTTTTTATTAAACAACATACATACTAACTAACTACGCATCTACAATATGGACAGCCATCCTTCTCCTCTTCCACAACTATACCATTATCTTGGAACATACAAGTCGGTTCTGAATATGGCTCTGGAATAAATCCTACATCTGCTTCAGATTCTGGTTCTAATTCTAATAAATTTTCATATCTTTTTTCTATAGAAGATTGTTTTTCTTTTTTTTCTCCATCGTTTATTAACAGTTCTGATAAAATACTCATTTTGTTTATTACTGTTACCATAGGTATGTCTTATATTTCTTATAATAAAAATTAATCATTTTTTGACTTAGTGTCACACTCTATATTCTTTATATTACAATATGATTTCTCGGAGATGACCCATCCTTCATGTAAACTTATAATCTAATTTCCAATTTAATTATACGCAAAATGGCAATCACGTTATAAAATATAGGGAAATTATTGTTATTAATATTTCTGATACAGATACCACAAAAAAACCCATACATAAAAACAAAAAAAAATGAATCTTTTTTAGTATTAGACACTTAAATTATTCATAGTAGAACTTAACGAAAATGATTCCTCAAATAGCAGGCTATTCTTATTCTACTAACTTCCAATTTGATTATACAAATAATGATAATCCTATTATAGAATATAAGGAAGTTATTGTTGTCAATGTTTCTGATATAAAAAATAAATCATGACTATTATGATTATTCCAATACTTTATCCCAGTAAGGAGTGTACATTATATCAAAAATATATTCATTCTTTTTTTGCTTTTTCAAGTATATTGTTGTAAATATTATTTAATTTATCTGGATTTAGTGTTTCATATTCTTTCTATTCTTTAAAAAACTTATTAATCTAAAACTAAATAAGATAATTTTAGATTAATAAGTTTATGTTCAAAATAATAAATTTGAGCGTTTTTTTTACTATTGCTAATTGTTTTGTATTTACACAACGAATATTTATTACTGGTGCCACATCTAAAATTGGAAGACGAGTAGTTAAAAAACTTAATGATAGAGGTATTTATACTAAATGTTTAACCAGAGATATTAAAAAGGCAAGATCAATATTTGGTAATATACAAGGTATTGAACTTGTTGAAGGTAATGTTCTTGATTCAGAACAACTACAGAGTTATATGGAAGGATGCTCTGTATCAATTAATCTTCACGGCGTCAATAAACGAAGCAACCCATTTCATAAATTAAATGTTTTTGATCTTCATAATAAAATTGAAGACCAAAATCATCCTTATTACGTAAACTATATTTCTATGAAAAATATTATTACTTCTTGTAAAAAACACAATATCCAAAGAATTGTAAGAATTACCGGACTTGCAACAGCATTTTCAGATTATTCTTTTTGGCCTTTAATAATTAATTCTCTCTATTCAGATCAAGTATATTGGCACAGAGAAGCCGAAAAAGATATTATTCAATCCGGCTTATCATATACAATTTTAAGACCAGGTGGAATTAAGAATAAAACATTTGATGATGTTGAATTAATTAAAGATATTACGAAACCACCAGCTTTAATAGGAATTGAAAACATGGCTGATATTGTTGTTAGAACTGTTTTGCCATCTAAATCTTTAATTGACAAACCTTATTCATTTAAAAACAAAATAGTCGCCTGTAAAGGAATTAATACACCACTTAAAAAAGGAGTTTTGAACATTTTACATCCATAAAATCATAATTTATTAGATTTTTAACCATTTACACTATCCATTACATCGGTATACATATCGGAGGTGTCTATCATAGCAACAATAATCATTGTATACAGAAAAACTGACATGATTATTGTAAAAAACAGTCCAGAACAAATGTAAATTGGAATTAACATTTCATTATCTAATCCAATAGTCTCAATAAATAACAATACCCCAACACAAAAACTCAACACCGCAATCGTTGCCATCAGCTTCACCAATCTTCCAACGACTTTCATAAACCAAAGCCTATAGTGACCTTCTCTTAAAAAAACCCCCCACAAAAATGATGCAATCGCTGCACCAATATTTAGAACAAAACTTGTAATCAATAGAAATAAGCCCCATTTGAATATACTTGATAATTCTTCATATTCACGGGGGGTTTTCTCCATTCGAACATATTCATTAATGATAAAACCCTGAAAACCAGCCATTAATCCACAAAATCCATGTACGGTATCCATAGATTCTTTAACTGATTTCGCATTTCGTAAATCATGTTCATTCCAAACCATTTTTCCAGATTCATCCTTTTTAGGAACTCCATTTGTCAAACTAAATTCAGATTTAGATTCAGAATGTTCTTGATTATCAATCGATACTTTAGACAATTTTAATTCTTTCATATTATCTCTTATTTGCTCCAGCAATCGAATTGTCTGGCCGGACATTTTTTCTCTCTTATAATAGTAATTATTAGAGAAATGTAGTTATATTATTTTTTTGCTTTGTAAGATTTCAGAAATTTTTCATATAATTTATAATTCTAGTATGATTTAAGCATAATTTCACTAGATAAACTAATAAAACCTCTCTAAAATGGTATATAAACACAGAAATATAAATTTATGGGAAGCATATTGGCCAGAAAACAAAAGAAAAAAGAATAAATTCTTTAATAATGAACAAGACGCACTAAATTATGAAAATGAAAAAAGAGCTTTGAATAAATTACAAAGAAAAAGAGAAAGAGAAAGCAAAACTAAAGAAGAAAGAAGAACAGAAGGTTTATTGAAATCTGGCGGTTGTAATGAATGTGAAAGTGAAGCTATTAGACAATTAGTAAAATTATTGAAAAATAACTGGAATATTGAACAAATTCGCGACGGAGCTCATAATGATATTGCGCTCCAGAAAAAAGATAGACAAGAAAGTGATTTGTATTATGGTATTCAAATTAAATCAACTTCTAAGCAAAAAGCGGATATAAATCACAAAACACCAGTAGCAAAATTTAATCATGTTAATTATTATCCAAATTCACTTTTAATTTGTATTTGCTTAAAACCTTTGAAAATATGGTTCTTTCATGGTGCAGATTTATTGAATAACAAACCAACATTAACCGAATCTAAAAAACCTTTCATTAAAACCGCTTTATGTTATCATAAAGAAGAAGGTATAAATAA
>MDSV01164860.1_pt1 | contig 35519 bp, 32 predicted proteins | sample 810851 | NCBI WGS metagenome assembly MDSV01 (sample SAMN05326640, study PRJNA326480) | marine metagenome | isolation source: seawater | place: Atlantic Ocean: North East | collected 2012 | reverse complement strand
TGCCAGTTAATGACTGGCGAGGGTGACTTCAGGGATAGTGCCACAGAAAATAAACCGCCTTATCAAGGCAAGGGTGAAACGGCGTGGTAAGAGCACACCGGTTTTTTGGCAACAAAAAACGCATGGCAAACCCCACTGGGAGCAAGGCTAAATAGAGATGACATTGCATTTTGTGCTAAAAACAGTCTTTAGTTCGTCATCTGGGTTAGCTGCTTGATCTTAAATGCAAATTTAAGGCTAGATAAATGACTTCTTAAATGACAGAACCCGGCTTACAGACTGTCTGGCAATCGAAAACTTCCTTTTTAATGTTCTTCATTTGTACTTATTATTTAAAATTTAGTTTTAAATATTAAAACTAATATATTGACTGGTATAAATAAAACCCATACTATCCCATAAAATCCCAATTAGGAGGATATTGTGGTATTTTTAAAAAAAGGGTTTCAATCTACGAGTTTATTTAAAGGCCCTCTTTTTGTGTGTGAATTAACAAATTATGTTTTTATCGAATTACGAAAACAAACTAGACAAAAAAGGGAGGGTTTCAGTGCCTGCAACTTTTAGATCTCATCTGAACTCTCTGGGTTATAATGGATTTATTAGTTATCCTTCATTTAACCATTCAGCTTTAGAAGGATGTTCACAAAATAGAATAGAAAAACTTTCAAAAACCATTGATACTTTAAATCCTTTTGAAGACAAAAGAGACTATTTTGCTACTTCAATACTTTCAGAAAGTGTTAGTCTTCAATTTGATAGTGAGGGCAGAGTTTCGTTTCCTGAAAAATTATTAAACCATGCAAAAATAAAAAATAATATTTTGTTTGTAGGATTGGGGGCGACTTTTCAAATATGGCAACCTAAGCTTTTTGAAAAATTTAAGATTTCAGCACAAAAAAAAGCGTATGAAAATAGATCTAATTTAAAATGGGAAAACAAACAACAAAATGAGGAGGAAGCATGACTATTAATATAGGAGGTGGAGAACTAAAAGAGTTAAAACCAAGAATATTAGTTTTAGGAGTTGGTGGAGCAGGAGGCAATGCAATAAATGCAATGATTGATGCTGGCTTACAGGGAGTTGAATTTGTTGCAGTAAATACTGATGCACAAGACTTAAAAATGAACAAAGCAGACGCAAAAATTCAGATTGGAATGAATTTAACAAAAGGTTTAGGCGCTGGAGCAAAAAATGATATTGGCCAAGCTGCCGCTGATGAGTCATTAAATGAAATAGTTAGTTATATTCAAGGAAGCAATATGATCTTTATTACTGCTGGTATGGGAGGGGGAACCGGTACTGGTGCATCTCATGTTATTGCTAGAGCCGCAAAAGAATTAAATATTTTAACTGTTGGAGTAATCACTCTTCCTTTTACTTATGAAGGTCCAAAAAGAATGAGAAGGGCCCTAGAGGGATGGGAACTATTAAAAAAACATCTCGATACCTCAATAGTTGTTCCAAATCAAAACCTTTTTAAAATTGCAAGCGAGTCAACAGGCTTTAAAGAGTCTTTCACATTATCAAATGATGTTCTTAAACATGGCGTCCAAAGTGTTACTGATTTAATGGTTAGACCGGGTCTTATTAATCTTGATTTTGCTGATGTTGAAACTGTAATGAGTTCAATGGGAAAAGCGATGATGGGAACGGGAGAGGCTGAAGGAGAGAACAGAGCTTTGGCAGCAACTGAAATGGCATTAAACAATCCCTTGATAGATGATTATTCATTAAAAGGTGCTAAGGGACTATTGGTAAACATTACAGGTGGAAATGACCTTACTCTTTTTGAAGTTGATCAAGCAGTAAATAAAATTAGAGCAGAGGTAGACCCAGAAGCTGAACTCATATTTGGTTCCATTGAAGATGAAAGTCTTAATGGTAAAATTAGAGTTTCGATAGTAGCAACTGCTTTGGACGGACACGCACCAGAGTCAAAAAAGGTACTAAACATGGTTGACAGGATACACAATAGAAACCCAGGTTATTCTGAAGGTTTATTTCCTAAAAACACTCATTTAGAAACTAATACTTTAAATTCCATAGATGGAGCTACAGCATTAAAACTTGATGAGCCATTAGAGGAAAAAAATAATATTCAAACTTCAATTTCTGCTACACCTGAAAATGTTATTAACGATGAAGTAGCACCAGGTGTTTCGATTGAAAATGCTTCATATATTGAAAATAACTCAGATTTAAATATTAAAGAGGAAAATAACAAAGTTAATGCAGAGGAAGAAGATACTCCACAGTTATTTTCTAGCGAAACTGAAACAACGAATAATGAGAGTGAAATAAAAGAAAGTGAGAATGAAAATATCTCACAAGATGAGCAGTTATTTAATCAAGATATAAATAACAATGACGAGGATGATTTTGAAATTCCTGCTTTCTTAAGAAGACAAAAGTTTTAATGAAAGTTTTTAAAACCCATGAATGTTCCTTACTCATCACTGGAGTCCCCTCATTTTCCAGTGATGTTGGAAGAAATAATAAAGGCCTGTTCTCCCGATAAAGGTGGAAATTTTGTTGATTGTACATTTGGAGGAGGAAGTTATTCCCAAGCATTACTTAAATTTCCAAATACAAAAGTTGTTGCTTTAGATAGAGATATCTCAGTTTTAGAGAAAGCAAAAAAAATTGCTGAGAAAAATTCTAAACGTTTTATATTTTACAACGAAAGATTTAGCAATCTAGACAAAGTATTAGATAAAAATTTCAATGCGGATGCCATCATATTTGATTTAGGAATATCTTCTTTGCAATTAAAGGATTTTAGTAGAGGTTTTTCATTTAAATCTAAAGAAAAAATAGACATGAATATGGGTCTTTCAGCTATTTCTGCTGAACATATCTTAAACAATTATGATGAAAATAAATTAAAAATGATTATTAAAATATTTGGAGAGGAAAAAGAAGCTTCAAAAATTGTTAAAAATATCCTAAAGGCAAGAAAGATCAAAAAAATTTCTACAGTTACAGAATTAGTTCAAATTATTGAAAAAAGTAAAAAAAAAATTTTTTCTAAAAAAATCAATGTGTGCACAAAGACATTTCAAGCTTTAAGAATTTTTGTTAACAAAGAAACAACAGAATTAGTTGAAGGAATTATAAAAGCCACAAAGCTTATTAAACATGGAGGTAAAATTATTGTAGTTAGTTTTCATTCTATAGAAGATAAAATTGTCAAATTTTATTTTAAAAATTATTCTGAAAATATTTCCAGACCCTCAAGGTATATCCCAGAAGATAAAAAAAAAAATATTATTTTATTTAAAAAATATAAGAATGAATTTCTCAAACCCTCAAAAGAAGAGATAGCAAACAATCCTCCATCAAGATCTGCTAAATTAAGGTTTGCAATTAGAAGCAAAGAAAAATTCATTTATCCTGATTTATTTAAAGTTAAATTCAAAAAGTATTTGGATTTAGAAAGTATTAATGTTTAATAAAAAACTATTTATTTCTCTTATAATTTTTTCAGGCTTAATGTTTTTTGCCTCAATAATTAAGAATGAGACTAGGATAATTGAAAAAAGTATAGCAAAATATAAAAATAATATAAGCAAACTAGAAAACAAGCTCCACGAAGCAGAGTTAGACTATCATTATCTTTCATCACCATCTATTTTATCAAGTAATATTAAAGAATTTAGTGATGAAGATTATTCAAGTATAAAACACTCTTCAATATATTTTAGTCTAGAGCAATTCCTAAACGAAAAAACTAAAACAACTCAATCAATTTTTAATGAAAAGAAAAAAAACTAAAAAACAATTATCAAATAAAAACCAAAAAAGTTTTTATTTTGAGGACTATATAGAAACCAATATAAAACAAAAAAACTTATCAAAAGAATATATATCTGAAGACCGTATATATATTTTATTTTTTGTATTTCTTTGTTTGATATCTATATTTGTAATTAAGATAACATTTGTTTCAATACAAAAACCTGAACTTTTTTCCTATAAAAAAAATGATTTAAATTTTTTACCTCTTAGAAGAGATATAGTAGATAGAAATGGAGAAATAATTTCTAGAAATATAAAGTCATATCATGCAGCAATTAGACCTTCATTAATAAAAAACAAAAAAAAATTTTTAATAAATATAAGGTTAAAATTTCCTGAAATATCTCAAGAAAAATTAAAAAAAAAATTATCAAATAATAAATATTTTTACTTAAAAAAAAGACTTACTGAAGATGAAAAAAATAAACTTTGGGCCCTTGGTGAAAAAGGAATTATTTTTGAACCAACTCAGTCAAGAATTTATCCTCATGCAGAACTTTATAGTCACATTTTAGGACAAACTGATGATGATAATTATGGAATTTCAGGAGTAGAAAGATTTTATGATAAAAGTTTAAAAGATTTAAAAAAAATCAACGAACCTTTAAAACTAACATTTGACACAAATATTCAGTATCTAATTAAAAAAGAATTAGAAAAATCAATAGATGACTTTAAAGCACTTGGAGCAGCAGGTATTTTAATGGATGTCAAAACGGGTGAGGTTCTATCTCTGGTTTCTTTACCTGATTACAATATTAATCTACGCGATAACATAAGTAGTTCAAATTACACTAATAAAATCACTAAAGGGGTTTTTGAATTAGGCTCTATATTTAAGACATTCACTATTGCTCTAGCATTAGAAAAAAAATTGTTAACTCCAGATACAGTGATTAAAGATATTCCAAATAAAATTAAATGTTCCAAATACACAATCTCAGAACATGATAAGTTACCTCATAATCTTTCAGTGAAAGAAATTTTAATAAGGTCATCGAATATTGGTTCAGTTTTAATTGCTCAAAAAATAGGTGAAGAAAGTTACAAAAATTTTCTTAAAGATCTTAAATTGCTAGAAACCCCAGAGTTTGAGTTAGAAGAAGTTGGAACTCCAATAAATTTTAGATGGGACAAGTGTAAACTGGAAACAGTTTCTTATGGTCATGGTATTACTACAACTCCGCTTCAAGCAGCATCGGCATATGCAGCAATATCAAATGGGGGAAATTTCATTCAACCAACTTTACATTTTAATAAATCAAAAGAGTTAAATATTAAAAAAATTGTTTCAAATCAAACTAGCTCTCAATTAAACAAAATACTTAGAGAAGTAGTAACAAATGAAAATGGAACTGCTAGTTTAGCAGATGTATTTGGGTTTCAAGTTGGAGGAAAAACTGGGACGGCAAAAAAGAATTTTTATGGAGAATATTCAGATAAAAAACTAAATACTTTTATCTCTCTTTTTCCTATGGATAACCCAAAACATGTCCTCTTAGTTTTGCTTGATGAACCAAAACCAGCTCCTCACATAGTATATAATTATCGAGGACAAAAAATTTCTACAAGGAGAAACGAATCTGGCTGGAATTCAGTTTATGTGGCGGGCAAAATAATAGAAAAAATTGGACCTATTTTAGCCATAAATAACAACGAGGTTTACAACAACCATGTTGTTGAAAAATTTAATTAAAAACATTCCGGCTAATATCAATAATATTGAAATTAGCAATTTAGCATCTGACAGCAGAAAAGTTAAAAAAGGTTGTTTGTTTTTTGCCCTTCAAGGCAGCAAGCTTGATGGAAATAATTTTATAACACAAGCAGTAAAAAAAGGAGCCAAAGCGATAGTCTGTTCAAGAAAAATCAAAACAATTCAAAAAAAAATTCCTATTATTAGAGTTGAGAACACGAGAGAAAGTCTAGGCTATGCCTGCTCAAAATTTTTTGATAAAAAACCTGAAAATATTATAGCTGTAACAGGAACAAATGGAAAAAGTTCTGTTGCTGAATTTTTTTATCAAATACTAGAAAAGAACAATTATTCTGTTGCTTCAATTGGAACATTGGGAATTAAATTTAAAAACAAATTAAAAAGCACAAACCTTACAAGCTTAGATGTCATCTCACTTCATAAAGAATTATTTATTTTAAAAAAATTAGGAATTAACAATGTTATTATTGAAGCCTCTAGCCATGGTCTAGCCCAAGGGCGGATGAATGGTATAGATTTTAAAATAGGAATTTTTACAAATTTTAGCCAAGATCATCTAGATTATCATAAAAATATGAAAAATTATTTTAATTCTAAAATGATTTTATTCTCAAAACTTTTAAAAAATAAAAAAATAATAATTGCTGATAAAGAGATAAGAGAGTTTCCTAAGTTAAAAAAAATTGCTAAAAGAAAAAAATTAATTTTAAAAACGATTGATGAAAATAACTTTATTAACCTAAAACAATTTCCGTTAATTGGAAAATTTCAGGTTAAAAATTTAACCATGGCATTGCTTGCTGCTAAAATATCTGGTTTAAGTATAAAAAAAATAAACTCAGTATTAAGTTATATAAAAAGTGTTAATGGTAGATTAGAACTAATAAGAATATTGTCTAATCAAACAAAAATTTTTATTGATTATGCCCATACACCGCATGCACTTGAAACAGCGCTTCAATCTTTAAAAGATCATTTCAAAAATAATATTTCATTAGTTTTTGGTTGCGGTGGAGAGCGAGATAAGAAAAAAAGAGGAGTCATGGCTAGAATAGCCAGTAAATTTTGTACAAAAATTTATGTGACTGACGACAATCCTAGAAATGAAAATCCAAAAAAAATAAGAAGAATGATAATAAAAGAGCTTAAAAGAGGAACCTATAAAGAAATTGGCAACCGATCTAATGCTATAAAATTTGCTATTCACAACTCAGATCCGTTTGAAATTATACTAATAGCTGGCAAAGGTCATGAAACTAGTCAAGATTATGGAAAAAAAACAATAAAAATTTCAGACAAATCGATAATAAAAAAAATACATTTTAATAAAAAAGACGATATTAAAAATTTAAATTCAATAATAATAAAAAAAATTACCAAGAGAAGTGGATTATTCAAATTTAAAGGCGTTTCAATTAACTCAAAAAATATAAAAAAAGGAAATCTCTTTATTGCCATTAAAGGAAAAAAGAAAGATGGTCATAATTATGTTAAAGAAGCACTAAAAAAAGGAGCCAACTATTGTGTTGTTGCTAAAAATGTAAAAACTTTAAAAAAGAAAAAATTTATTAGATGCTCAAATACAAAAGTCTTTTTAAATAAATTAGCTTTCCTAAAAAGATGTTTAACAAAGGCCATTATTATTGGTGTAACTGGAAGCTCGGGAAAAACAACTTTAAAAACTCTTTTAGGTCAAACTCTTAATAATTTTGGCAGTACTTATTTTTCTCCAAAATCTTACAATAATCATTATGGAGTACCATTAAGTTTATCTAATATAGAATATAATCACGATTATGGTGTTTTTGAAATCGGAATGAGCAAATCTGGTGAGATTAATAAATTATCGAGATTGGTTAAACCAAATATTGGAATAATAACAAATGTTGCCCAGGCACACATTGAAAATTTTAAAAACATTAAAGGAATAGCTAAAGCCAAAAGTGAAATTATAAGAAACATAAATCGCGGAGGCTTTATAGTTCTCAATCGTGATGATAATTTTTTCAAATATTTTAGGAATATATCAAAAAATAAAGGCTTAAAAATTTTATCTTTTGGAAAGTCAGTAGACTCAGATATTTGTTTGATTAGTAATAATAAAAATATTCTTAAGATAAAAGTTTATAACCAAATTTTATTTTTAAAAATTAAAAATAACAATATTACAAATATTTATAATATTTTAGCATGTATTGCTGTTGTCAAGATACTTAAATTGGATTTAAATAAAGTAAAAAAGATTTTTCAAACTTCTCTTTCTTTATCAGGAAGAGGAAAAATTCATAATGTTAAAAGGTATAAAACTCAATTTAGACTTATAGATGAAAGTTATAATGCTAATCCACTTTCTGTAAAAAATGCGATTATAAATCTCTCAAATATGAAGGCAAAAAATTGTAAAAAGTACATATTGTTGGGAGATATGCTTGAATTAGGCAACAAGTCAGATTTTTACCATAAAAATTTGTCAAAAATTATTAACAATACCGATATAGACAAAGTATTTGTTTATGGAGACAAGATTTTAAAGACTTATAAATATACATTAAAAAAAAAACAGGGAAACATTTTACAATACAAGAATGATTTTGATGAGATATTTCCTGAGATAATAAAGAGGAACGATTATTTAATGATCAAAGGCTCAAATGAAACTGGTTTAAGTAAATTGTCTAACTCAATTATTAAAGGAAAAAGTCATGCTATATAGTTTTTTAACTTCACTTGTAGACAGTTACTCTTTTTTAAATGTTTTTAAATACCTTACATTTAGGACAGGCCTGTCAGTAATTACATCTTTAACAATAGTCTTTTTAATTGGAGGACCTTTAATTAAAATATTTTCAAGAAATCAAATTACCGGACCAATAAGACAAGATGGTCCAATCGATCATATAATAAAAAAAACTGGCACACCTACAATGGGAGGACTTATTATTATTATAGGAATAATATCAAGTACAATATTGTGGGCTGATTTAAAAAATATTTTTATTTGGACTTTAATTTTTGTTTCTTTAAGTCTAGGAATTTTAGGGTTTATTGACGATCTGTTAAAAATCAAATTTGAAAATTCAAGGGGATTAAATTCTAAACTGAAGTTTTTGGGACAATTTGTAATAGCATGTATTGCGATGTTTATTTTAATCAATTATTCAAATCATGAATATTTATTCGATTTATATTTTCCTTTTTTTAAAAATCTTATTTTACATATGGGTTTATTTTTTATTCCTTTTGCAATTTTTATAATAATTGGTTCCTCAAATGCAGTAAATCTTACAGACGGCCTTGATGGCTTAGCTACTGTCCCAGTTATGTTAGTTGCACTTTCTTTTACTCTAATTTGTTATGTAGTTGGAAACACGATATTTTCTGAGTATTTGCAAATCCAATATATTGAAAATGTAGGGGAGCTATCAATTTTTTGTGGTTCTATTGTTGGATCGTGTTTAGGTTTTCTTTGGTATAATGCTCCTCCAGCTAAAATATTTATGGGAGATACAGGTTCTTTATCTTTAGGTGGATCATTAGCAGCAGTAGCAATTATAGTTAAGCACGAAATAGTTCTTGCAATAGTTGGGGGATTATTTGTATTAGAAACTGTTTCAGTAATAATTCAAGTTATTTCTTTCAAACTAACTGGCAAAAGAGTTTTTATGATGGCCCCAATTCACCACCACTTTGAAAAAAAGGGTTGGGCGGAGTCAACCATAGTAATTAGGTTTTGGATAATTGCAATAATTTTAGCTTTAATAGGCTTAGCTACACTAAAATTGCGTTAATGAATGATTTTAGCAAAAAAGGGAAATAAATTAAAGTTTGCAGTATATGGCCTGGGAGTCACAGGAATTTCTGTAATAAATTATTTAAAAAAATTAAATTTAAAAAATCTCTATACTTGGGATGATAGAAGAGAAAATAGACTTAAATTTAAAACCAAAATCACCTTAAAAGATTTTTCAAAAAGATTAAATGAAGTTGACTATATTGTAATGAGTCCTGGTATAAGTCTAAATAAAACAAAAATTAAAAGACAACTTTTAAAGAATAGAAAAAAAATTATAACCGATTTAGACTTACTTTATTTACATAAACCCAATTTGAAATCAATCGTAGTTACTGGTACTAATGGAAAATCAACTACATGTAAAATTATAGAACATTTATTAAAAAAAAAATTTAATGTTCAATTAGGTGGAAATATTGGGAAACCAGTTTTAAATTTAAAAAATAGAAAAAAAACTATTTTTGTTATTGAGGCATCTTCTTTTCAGCTAGCTTATTCTAAATTTGTAAAGCCAAAATATGCTTTGATATTAAATATTAAAAATGATCATTTAGATTGGCATGGAGATATAACTAACTATATTAACTCAAAGTTTAAAATTTTTTCACTTCAAACAAAAAAAGATTATGCTTTTTTAAACAATAAACAGTTAATAAACAAATTTCGCCATAAAAAAAATTCTGGAAAAATTGTAATAGTTTCTAGAAAATTCTATAAAAAGATAGAGAATAAAATCGATAATACTTATTTAAGATCACCATCTAATATAGAAAACATGTCTTTTGTTTATGGTCTCTCAAAGGTTTTAAAAATAAAAGATAGTTATTTTATAAAATCATTAAAAAATTTTAAGGGACTTCCTCACAGAAATGAAACTTTTTATGAAAAAAATAATTTAAAAATAGTTAATGATTCAAAAGCAACTAGCTTTGAAGCTAGCAAATATGCAATTAAAGAAAATAGTAATATTTTTTGGATAGTTGGAGGATTACCAAAATTAGGAGATAAATTCAAATTAAAGAACTTAAAAAAAAATATTATCAAGTCTTATATAATCGGTAAAAATATTAATTATTTTAAGAAGCAATTAAAAGGGCAAGTAATCTTCCAGTCATCAAAAACAATTAAAAATGCTTTAATTTCAATTTTTAAAGAAATTAAAAAAAATCCAAAAAAAAAATATACTGTTTTGTTTAGTCCTGCAAGTGCTTCTTATGATCAGTATAGAAATTTTGAAGAAAGAGGAAACATTTTTAAAAAGTTTATAAAATTATATGCAAGTAAATTTATTTAAAGATAAACTGAACAGTTATTGGAGAAACATTGATAAAAGAATATTATTTAGTTTTATTCTATTGTTTTTTTTAGGTCTTTTTTTCTCTTTTTCTTCAACCTCTTCACTTGCTGGTGAAAGGCTAAATAAAACTTATTATTATTTTTTTTACAAGCATTTAATTTTTGTTTTTTTGTCTTTATTTGTAATGTTTTTTTTATCTATAATTGAAATTAATTTTTTAAAAAAAACTTTAATTCCTATTTTCATAATTTCTCTAATTTTATTAGTACTTGTGCCATTTATTGGTATAGAAGTTAAAGGATCTAAGCGATGGCTAGACTTATACTTTTTTAGATTTCAACCAATTGAATTTATAAAACCATTTTTTATTTTAATAACTGCAAAAGTTTTGACCATGGATAATACCAAAACCTCTAACACATCCTACTTTTTTAGTTTTTTATTATTATTATCAATTATTATATTATTAATTAATCAGCCAGATTTAGGACAATCAATTCTTTTAACATGCACCTGGATTTCTGTTGTTTTTATTTCTGGCATTAACATTATTTATATAATTTGTTTTTTTGGACTAACTATAGTCTCTCTTGCTGCTTTACTTTTTTTATTTCCAGAAAAGTTTGGATATATAATTCAACGTTTAATGACATTTTTTGATCCCTCTAAGGGGGATAATTTTCAATCTCAAAAAGCTCTAGATGCAATTAAACAAGGTGGATTAAAAGGTCAAGGAATGGGTGAAGGAATTTTAAAAGATAATGTTCCAGAAGCTCATACGGATTATATTATTGCAGTTATAACGGAAGAATTTGGTTCAATAATCTCAATATTTTTAATCTTAGTTTTTTTATATATTTCTTTTCGAATTATAAAAATAACTGTACTTGAATCTGATAGAAATCTAAAAATTTCACTTTGTGGTCTTTCATCTTTATTGATTTTTCAGACTTTTATTCATATTGGAGTTAATACAAGCTTGCTACCAACAACTGGTATGACTTTACCTTTTTTAAGTTATGGAGGATCTTCATTGTTTGGAAGTTCAATTTTGGCAGGAGTTATATTAAATTATACAAAAAATAGGTTTGATAAGGATGAGATCATCTAAGAAAATTTTAATTGCAACAGGGGGGACGGGAGGACATGTTTTTCCCGCTATTGGTTTAGCTAATTATTTTAAAAAAAAAGAATTTTATGTAGAAGTTGTGACAGATAAAAGGGGGTTAAAGTTTCTTCAAAATTTTAATGATCTCAAATTAAAAATTATAAGTTCAGAGACAATTTTCAAAAAAAATCCATTAAGTGCATTATTGTCTTTCCTTAAAATTATTACTGCTTTTTTTCAGTCCCTTGTAATTTTATTGAAACTCAAACCAGCAATTGTTTTTGGTATGGGTGGATATTCTTCTTTTCCAATTTGTATTATAGCAAAAATTTTAAGAATACCTTTTATAATATACGAAAATAATCTTATTTTAGGAAGAAGTAATAAATTTTTACTTCCTTTTGCTAGTAAAATTTTTGTAGCTTATTCTGAACTAGAGGGGTTAAAAAAAAAATATGAGTTTAAAAAAATTGAAACAGGAAACATATTAAGAGAAGAAATAATTAATTTTAATCCAGAAAAGAATATAAAAGATGAAGACAATATTAGTATTTTAATTTTAGGAGGCAGCCAAGCTGCAAAGATATTCGGTGAAGTTTTGCCTGAAGTTTTTTTAGAATGTAAAAATAATAATATTAATTTAAAAATATTTCAACAATGCTTACCTAATCAGAATGATTTTTTAAAAAAACAATATAATTCAATAAATATTGATTTTGAACTTTTTAATTTTTCAAACAACATTTTAGACTATTTTTCAAAAGTAGATTTTGCCATCTCTAGATCTGGTTCTTCAATGACAGCTGAACTTTTAAACTGTAGAATACCTTTTGTATCAGTGCCATTTCCTTACGCTGCAGACGACCATCAGTTTAAAAATGCTAAATATTTTGAGACCAAAGGTTACAATTTTTTAATTGAGGAAAGAAAAATTCATAAAAAGTTATTTCAATTGATTAAATCGATTCATGAAGATAAAGATTTGTTAACACACATGAAAAGTAAACAAAAAAATCACTCCGACAAAAGAGTTTTTGAAAAAGTTTTAAAGGAAATGCAGGAATTAATAAATGACTAAAATTGATATTGGAAAAAAAGAAAAAATTCACTTTGTAGGTATTGGCGGTATTGGAATGAGTGGTCTTGCTCAAATTATGAAAGTTATGGGTTTTAATATTCAAGGTAGTGATTTGAATAAAAATAAGAATACTGAAAATTGTAGAAAGAGCGGTATAAAAATTTTTATTGGACATTCAAAAAAAAATATATCTAAAGCAACTATTATTGTTAAATCGACCGCTATAACAAAATACAATATTGAACTAGTTGAAGCTAGAAAAAAGAAAATACCAATTTATGAAAGAGCAGAAATGCTTTCCAATATAGTTGCATTAAAAAAAAATATTATCATTACAGGATCACATGGAAAAACTACAACAACCTCATTAGTTGCCAAAATTTTATCTGATGCAAAACTAGATCCGACAATTATCAATGGTGGAGTAATCAACTCTATAAAAAGCAATGCAAAATTTGGAAGAGGAAAGTGGGCTGTTTTAGAAGCTGACGAGTCAGATGGAAGTTTCTTAAAATTACCCATAGATTATTCTATAGTAACTAATATTGATTATGAACATTTAGACTATTATAAAAATTATCAAAATCTTAAAAGAGCATTTACAAAATTTATTAACAAAACTCCACCAATCGGGAAGGCTATAGTTTGCTCTGACGATCCAGACTTAAAAAAAATTTTACAAGAGGTCCAAAAAAAAAATTACTTTACATATGGATTTAATGTCAAATCAAATTATCAAGTTTTAAATCCAAAATATAATTTGAAAGAGTCTAAATTTGATTTAAAAATTCAGAGTCTCGGTAAAAAAAAAATATTAATTAAAGATATCTTTATAAGTTTAATCGGTCGACATAACATTTTAAATGCTACAGCTGCGTTTGCTATATGTTTAAACTTAGGCATCAATATAAAAACTATTAAAAGATCTTTAAAAAATTTTTCTGGAGTTCAAAGAAGATTAACAAAGATTTTTGAAAAAAATAAATGTGAATTTTATGATGATTATGCACATCACCCCACTGAAATTAAATCGGTTCTTCATGGATTAAGAGAAGTTTACAAAAAAAGAAAACTTATTTCAGTTTTTCAACCACACAGGTACTCAAGGGTCAACAATTTAAAAAAGGAATTTGCTTCTAGTTTTATACTTTCTGATTTAGTACTTCTATGTCCAATTTATTCTGCAGGTGAAAAAAAAGACAAATTATATAGTCAAAATAACTTTGCAAAGTTAATAAATAAATATTCTAAAGTTCAAGTAGTGAATATTCAAAACGAAATAGAAATGAAAAAATACTTTAAAAAAAATTTGATTAAAGACGAAATTGTCATTGGAATGGGAGCAGGTTCTATCTCAAAATGGATAAGAAATTTAGAAAATAAATTATGAGCATTCAAATAGAGGAATTAAAAAAAATTTTTGGAAACAAATTGTTAGTTAAGGAAAATCTATCGAAGTTTAGTTGGTTTAATTTAGGCGGTCCAGCTGAAATTTTTTTCAAACCAGCAAACTATAATGAATTAGCTTCATTGTTAAAAATTTATCAAGATAATAAGAAAATTAATATAATTGGAGCAGGCTCTAATACACTGATAAGAGATGGTGGAATTGAGGGAGTAACAATAAAATTAAGCACAGAATTTTCTTTTATTAAACTATTAAACGATAATATTATTGAAGTTGGAGCTGCTACTTTGGATAGAAAACTATCGGATTTTGCAACTAAAAATTCATTATCAGGCTTTGAGTTTTTATCGTGCATTCCAGGTTCAATAGGTGGTGGAATTAAAATGAACAGTGGTTGTTATGGAGAAGAAATATCTAAAATTTTGGTTTCATTAAAAGCGATAGACAGAAAAGGTAAGATCAAAGAAATAAAAAGAGATGAAATTAAATTTTCTTATAGAAGTTGTGATTTGTCTGATGAATTAATCATTTTAAGCGCAAAATTTAAAGGAGATTTAAAGGATAAATTCAATATAGAAAAAAAACAGCTAGAATTAATTAAAAGAAAAAAAGAAACTCAGCCTAGTCAAGTAAAAACTTGTGGTAGCACTTTTAAAAATCCTAAAGATAGAAAAGCTTGGAAACTTATAAAAGAGTCTGGATGTGAAAAAATTTCAGTAGGTAAAGCAAAAATATCTGAAAAGCATTGTAACTTTTTTATTAATGAAGGAGGTGCAACTTCGAATGATATTGAACAATTAATAGAAAAAGTAAAAAATCAAGTTTTAAAAAAAACAGGAATAAATTTAGAGTTAGAGATTAAAATAATAGGAATAAACTAATTGAATGATAAAAAAGAAAAAAAAAATTTTAGTTGTTCTTGGAGGAAATTCAAAAGAAAGAACTGTTAGTCTTGATAGTGGAAAAGCATGTTTTGATGCAGTAAAAAGATTGGGTTACAAAGCTGAAACCTTTGATCCAGCTAAAAATTTTTTGAATGAAATTGATAGATCAAAATTTGACATTATATTTAATGCCCTCCATGGAAAAGACGGTGAAGATGGTAATGCCCAAAGTTTCTTTGAGTATTTAAGAATTCCTTATACTCATTCTGGTGTGATATCTTCAATGTGCGCTATGGACAAGGTAATGTCTAAAGAAATTTTTCAAAAAAATAAAATACTAATTCCTAAGAGCCTTATTTTAAACTCTAGTAATTTTAAAAAAAAAGATTTAAAAAAAATTATTAAAAAATCAAAGATCTCCTATCCAATAGTCATTAAACCCTCTGATGAGGGATCGAGTATTGGAGTAAAAATTTGTGAAAACTATAAAAAATTAAAATTAGCTTATAATTCATTAAAAAAAATATACAGAACATTAATTTTGGAAAAGTTTATAGGTGGTCAAGAGGTTCAAGTTGCAGTTATGAACGGTAAGGCCTTAGGAGCAATCGAATTAAAACCTAGAAGAGGATTCTATGACTATAAGGCAAAATATTATGAGTCTGCTAAAACCTTGCACATTATGCCAGCAAAAATACCTAAAAAAAAATACAATCAAGTTTTAAAAATTTCAGAAAAAGCACATAAAGCTTTAAATTGTAGAGGAGTGACAAGAAGCGATTTCAAATATTTTAAAGGGAAGTTCTATTTGCTTGAAATTAATACTCAGCCAGGCATGACCAATTTATCATTAGTTCCAGAAATAGCAAAATTCAAAGGCATTTCTTTTGATAATCTTGTTAAAAGAATAATTCTTGATGCAAGTATTAACAGATGAACAGACCTATAAAATTTTTAACTTTTTTATTGTTGCTAGTTTTTTTGTCAACTTACTTTCCAAACTATAATAATAAAAATAATAGTATTTTATTTCCCATACAAACTATAAAAATAGAAAATACAATAGCCTTAAATATAGAGGAAGTTTACTCAGCTTTGGAATTTCTTAAAGGAGAAAGCTTATTTTTTTTAAGTAAAGAAAAAATTAAAAACTCACTCGTAAAATTTGATTTTGTATCAAGTTTTAAAGTTAAAAAAATATATCCAAGTACAATCAAAATCTTAATCATTGAAAAAAAACCAGTAGCAATTTTTTTTCAAGAAAAAAAAAAATTTTTTATTTCAGATAATGGTGATCTAATAAATTACATTCAGAAAGAGGATTTTTCAAATTTGCCAATACTATTTGGAAAAAAAAATAATTTTAATAATCTTTATATTCAATTAAAAAAAATAAATTTTCCTATAAATACGATAAAATCTTTTCATTATTTTGAAATAGACAGATGGGATATCACTCTAAAAAATGATAAATTAATAAGATTACCTAAAGACAACTATGTTGAAATCTTAAAAAATTTTATTTCAATAAAAAATGATAGTAAATTTAAAAAGTACAAAACATTTGACTATAGGATTAAAGATCAATTAATTTTAAATTAAAACATGGAAATTAATAAACCTTATTTATTTATAGAGATTAACGACAATAATTTTATTTTTTTTGTAGTACAGTATAATGATAATTTTGATTACGAAGTTGTTTACAAAGATTCCATAAAATCAGAAGGAATAACAAACGGTAAAATTATAGATCAAAATGTTTCTTCTAAAATACTTAAGGACAAACTAAACTTTATAGAAAAAAAAATTAATTATACATTTAAAAATGCAACAATTATTAGCGATCAAGATAATTATAATTGCATTAATGCATCTGGTTTTAAAAAATTAAAAGGTTCTCAAATTTTAGATGAAGATATTTCATATATACTTAATAATGTAAAAAAATTAATTACAGACAATGAACCTGATAAATCTTTAATACATTTATTCAACACTAGTTATATTTTAGATAAAAATATTTTAAGCAACCTTCCGATAGGCTTACACGGAGATTTTTACAATCACCATTTAACTTTTTTTTTATTACCAAAAAAAGATATTAAAAATTTAAAATTAGTTTTAAACAGTTGCCATCTTGAAATTGAGAGAATTATTCTTAAGCCATTTGTTCAAGGTTTATATGAAATCAAAAAAAATAAAAATAGTAATAATTTATTTCTAATAAATCTAAAAAAAAATAAAACAAATATTTCAATTTTTAATAATTTTTCATTTATTTATTCACAAAACTTTGAATTTGGAACTAATATAATTATGAAAGATGTTTCAAAACTTTGCTCATTAGATTTAGAAACAGTTAAAGATATTTTTGAAGAAATTAATTTTAATTTAAGCCAAGAAAACAACGAAGATAAATATTTAAGTGAAAAATATTTTAAATCAAAAGGATCAAGAAAAATAAGTTTGAGTCATTTAGAAAATATAATTAAAGCTAGGATAGATGAATTAATAAGTTTAATTTATGACAAAAATATTAACATAAAAGATTTCAAGGAAGAAAACAAAACAGTTTACATATTTTTTGAGGATAAAAATATTTTCAACAACTTCAAAAAATTTTTTCAAAATTGTTTTTCTGAAAATCATAAAGTAGTTTTTAAAAATATAACCCAAGATGAACAGTTAAACTCATGCTTGGCTTCAGCTGAATTAATCGGCAAAGGATGGGAAAAGGAAGCTATACCTGTAATTCATACAAAAAAATCTTTAATTTCAAGAATATTTTCAAATATATTTAAATAGTTTCTAACCCGTATTTTTTTGAAACATTAGTTGTTTTTTACAATTAAAAACAATTTTGTATAAAAATCTAGTGATAAATTATAATCAAAAAACAATTAAAGAAAATATCGAGCTCGAAGGAGTAGGGTTACATAACGGAGTAAAAGTTAAACTTACTTTAAAACCTGCTAAACCAAATTTTGGAATTAAATTTGTTAGGACGGACCTTGATAAAAATAATGAAATTGAGGCAAATTTTAAAAATGTAGTTTCTCCAATTCTTTGTACAAGAATACAAAATAAATTTGGAGCTTCTGTTTCAACTATCGAACATTTAATGGCAGCTTTTTATGGCGAAGGAGTTGACAATGTTTTAGTTGAGTTAGATGCTTCTGAAGTTCCAATTATGGATGGATCTTCCTTCGATTTTGTTGAGGCTATTAAATCGGTTGGGACTAAGAATCAAAATCTTTCAAGAAAATTTATAAGAGTTACAAAAAAAGTTGAAGTTAAAGAAGGGGAAAAATACATTTCAATAGAACCTTTAGAAAAAGATTTAATAATAGATTTTGAAATCGTTTATAAAAACCCCTTAATAAGAACTAGAAGAAAAGAGTTTAGGCTTAGCGATGGTGATTTAAATTCTATTTATAATTCGAGAACATTTTGCTTATATGAAGATATTGATCAAATTAAAAGTAAAGGACTAGCTAAAGGTGGTTCTTTAGAAAATGCAATTGTAGTTCAAGAAAGAGAAATTTTAAATGAGGAAGGTCTAAGAAATAGGCATGAGTTTGTAGGTCATAAAATATTAGATTGTCTTGGAGATCTTATGCTTTCAGGACACAGAATTTTTGGTCATGTAAAAACTTCACAGGGTGGTCATCAAATTACTAACCTTTTGCTGAGAAAGCTATTTACAGATAAATCTAACTGGGAATTTCAAAGCTTTAAAAAAGAGGAAAAAGATCTTAAAGACACCATATTCAGAAGATTTATTACAGCTAACGCATAAAAATCTAAAAATTTACCTCATTAATTTTATTTGATATGAATATTTAAGATGTATCGTAAATTAATTTATATTTTATTTATAGTTTTAATTTTTTCATGTTCAAAAAAAGAACCAGATTTTATAGAGCCGCCCAGCGATAGAACTAAATCTCTTGAAATTTATAAAGAGGCTGTGGAAGCAATGAATCAAGGTGATTACTTCTTTGCATCTAAGAAGTTCAAAGAAGCTGAAAATATAATGCAAGGTGTTGAGGACTCCGCTAAAGCCTCTTTAATGTCTAGTTATTGTTTATATCTAATTGGATTTTATGATGAGTCTACAGAAAACTTAGAAAGATACATAAAAAAATATCCTGCAAGCAAAGACATAATTTACGCACATTATTTGATTGCTATCTCACTCTATGAGCAAATATTGGATGAAAAAAAGGATATAGCTCCACTTTTAATTACAAAAGAAAAAATTGATTTTTTTATTAAAGAATTTCCAGATACAGAATACACTTTAGATTTAAAAGTAAAAAAAGATTTAATTGATAATCAACTTGCAGCTAAAGAACTTTATGTAGCAAAGTTTTACATTGGTAACAAAAAATGGATACCTGCAATTAACAGACTTAAAAATATTGTTGAAAATTATAGTCAAACCATTTTTATAGAAGAAGCTCTACATAGACTTGTAGAAATTTACTATACGATTGGCCTCGAAGAAGAAGCTAAAAATGCAGCTGTCTTACTGGGATATAACTATAATTCAAGCATGTGGTATCAACAATCTTATAAGATTCTTAACAGAGATTACAAAATACCCAAAATAAAAAAAGGAAAAAAAGAAGAGGGTTTAATTAAAAGGACATTAAAGAAACTAATTGGAAATTAAATGAAAAATGACAGGTCAAATATAATTAAAGAATATAAAAAAAAACTTAATCTAATAAAAAAATATAACAAACTATATTATGGCAAAGATGCACCATCAGTTTCTGATTCAGAGTATGACAAACTTAAAAGTGAGATTGTAGATATTGAAAATGAAAACAAGTTTTTAAAACAAATAGGATCTGTAACAGAAATTATTGGAACAAAACCTACAAATAAATTTAAAAAAATAAAACACATTGTGCCTATGTTATCTCTTTCAAACGCATTTAATATTGAAGATATGAAAGATTTTTTAAAAAAAATTAATAATTATTTAAATTATAAAGAGAACACTAATTTTGATTTTTCAGGTGAACCTAAAATTGATGGTATCTCAGCATCTCTAAATTATGAAAATGGTGAATTAAAAAAAGGACTTTCTAGAGGAGATGGCAAAGTAGGAGAAGATATCTTAAAAAATCTAATCACAATAAAACAAATACCAAAAAAAATTGTGGGAAAAAATATTCCAAAAAAAATAGAAATTAGAGGAGAAGTTTATATAGGAAAAAAAGATTTTGAATTATTGAAAGACAATTTCGCAAATCCAAGAAATGCTGCAGGTGGATCTTTAAGACAAAAAAACCCAGGTGAAACTGCCAAAATTCCCTTAAAGTTTTTTGCACACGGATTTGGAGAAATAGAACCAATGATCTTTAAAACTCAACTAGAATTTATGAATAAAATTAATGATTGGGGTTTTTCGGTCAATCCTCTGAACAAAATAATTAAAAATCTAGATGAAGTTGAAAGTCAACATAAATCAATTGAACAAATTAGATCAAACCTTGATTATGATATTGACGGAATCGTTTATAAAATTAATGATTTAAGTCTTCAGTCTAGGTTAGGAAATACAGCCAGCTCACCAAGATGGGCTATAGCTTATAAATTTTCATCTGAAAAGGCAGTTACAAAAATAAATAATATCACCATACAAGTTGGAAGAACTGGAGCTATTACTCCAGTAGCTAAAGTTGAACCTGTAACTGTTGGAGGTGTAGTTGTTTCTAATGCAACTTTACATAACGAAGACGAAATTTTAAGAAAGGATATAAGAATTGGTGATCATATTACAATTCAAAGAGCAGGAGATGTAATACCTCAAGTTATATCAGTTAATAAGAAAAAAAGAGATACAAATAGTAAAAAATTTATTTTCCCGGAAAAATGTTTGTGCGGCTTTCCCACTAAAAAAGAGATAAGCAAAAGTACCAAAAAAAAAGACGCTGTAAGAAGATGTACCCGAGGTTATGAATGTGAATTTACAGCAAGAGAAAAACTTAAACACTTAGTCTCAAAGGACGCATTTAATATTGAGGGCTTAGGAAAAAAAGTAATAGATAATTTTTGGGAGTTAAAATTTATTCGAACACCATCTGATATTTTCAATTTAGATTATTCTAAAATTGAGAAACTAGAAGGGTGGGGAAAACTTTCAATAAATAATCTCAAAAAAGCAATTAAAGATTCAAAAAATATTGTTCTTGATAGATTTATTTATTCAATTGGCATAAGACATATAGGACAAGAAAACGCTAAAATACTTGGAAATTTTTTCAAAAATGTTAAGAAATTTTCAGAATTATTTAATAACAGCAAAAGAGAAAACATATTAAAGCACTTATCAGACTTAGATGGGATTGGAGAAACACAGGTAGAGTCCATAGGAAGTTTTTTTTCAAATGATAAAAATTCCAAAATTGTAAAATCTTTGATTCAAATTCTTAATATTAATGATTTTAAAAAAATTAACAAAAAAGGAAAGCTTAGTAATAAGAATATAATGTTTACCGGTGGATTTGAAAAGATGGGTAGATCAGAAGCAAAATCATTGGCTGAAAATCATGGCGCTAAAATTCTTGGTTCTGTAACTAAAAAACTTGACTATCTTGTAATAGGAAATTCGAAACCAACTAAAAGAAAAATTGAAAAAGCTAAAGAGTTAAAGGTTAGAATAATATTGGAGAATGATTGGTATAAAATTTTAGATAGGTGAACAAGCTCTAGCTAATTCAGTTTTTTCATTAAAATTCATAAACTTTATCAAGTTTTTTTTAACTTTATTATGATAACTGTTTATCCAATTAATCTCGTTTTTATTAAGTATTTTTTTTTCAATAAGTTCTTTTTCTAATGGGACTAAAGTTAATTCTTTAAATTTATTCTTTTTAATATAAATTAAATTTTCAATTCTTATTCCAAAGTGTCCTTCACGATAATATCCTGGCTCATTAGAAATGATCATACCTGATTTTAAATATACTCTATTTTTTTTGGAAAAAGATTGAGGCCCTTCGTGAACATTTAAAAAATGGCCAACCCCATGACCAGTTCCATGTGGATAATCTAATTTAATTTGTTTTAAAAATTTTCTAGCACTAAAATCTACTTCAGAGCCTGTTGATCTTTTTTTTATTTTAAAATCTGAAACAGCTATATGTCCTTTTAAGACACGAGTGTAAACTTCTTTTATAAAATTAGATTTATTTTCTAAAGAAATAGTTCTGGTTACATCAGTAGTGCCGTAAGAGTACTGACCTCCAGAGTCTACCAAATACAAGTCACCTTTTTTTAAAGTTCTATTTGATTGATCAGAAGCTTTATAGTGAATGATTGCACTATTTGGTCCGGAACCAGAAATAGTACTAAAACTTGGAAATCTATAATTTTTATTTTTTTTCCTGTAATTTTCTAATTTTTTTTGAGCAGAAATCTCAGTAATTTTTCTGTCTTTAAAACTTTTTTTTAACCAAAATAAAAATTTTGTTAAAGCAGCTCCATCTAATATATGAGTTTCTTTCATATTTTTTAACTCAATGATATTTTTTATAGATTTTAAGTCATAAATTGGATCATTTTTTTCTAATAATTTGTTTTTATTTTTTAATAAATCTTTAAAATAAATTGAACACGTTAAAATATCTAACCATATATTTTTTTTATTGAGATTATTTAATTTTTTAATAAGCATTTCCTCATTAAAAAACTTAATTTTTTTTGAAAATTTTTTTTTAATTCCTTTTACTTTATTTGGTTTGGAAAAAAATTCTATATTACCTTTTACATCAATTAGAAGCCTGGCATTAGTCAAAGGGGAAAAAGATGAGTCATAGCCCCTTACATTTAAAACCCAGGCGACATTTTCAGGTGCGGAAACAAAAAGATAATCTGTTTTATTTTTTTTAAGAATTTTTTTAACTTTATTTATTTTAGTTTTATATCCTTCGCCTGCATTTTTTTTAGACAAACAAAAAAAAGGTTTTATAGTCTCAGTTGGTTTTTTTGGCCATACTTGATCTATTAAATTTTTATTTATTTTTTTGAAGTTAATATTTTTAACTTTAAGAAAAAAATTAAACTGTTGTTGATTATGAAGTTTGGGATCAAAACCAATGATCATTTTTTTTTTAGTTTTTAAAACATCTTTTGGAAATTTATATGGTATAGTAAGAACTTTAAAATTGGACCCTGATTGAATTTTAGCCTGTATTGTATACCTACCATCTACAAACAAATAATTTTTTTTTTTTAAAATTATTGAAAATCCTGCTGATCCAGAAAAATTAGAAATAAATTTTAATCTATCTTTAGATGGAGATACATATTCGTTAAAGAATTCATCATTTTTTGGAATTATATATCCATCAATATTATGGTCACTAAATAATTTTTTTAACTTATTTATTTTTTCCATTTAAGTATCTTGTTTTTCTTTAATCTTTCCCATCCTGGACTTCTATATTCTTCACCAAATTCAAAATTTGAGTCTTGATTAAAATCAAAATCTTCAGTTTTATTCTTAATTTCATTCTGGTTTTTTTCTATACTATTTTCAGGAAATTCATTAATAAATCTAGACGGCAAAGAGTCCATCCAATCTCCGTGATAAGCTCTTTTCATTGCAAAAGATAAGAATAATTCTTTTTTTGCTCTTGTAATTCCTACATAAGCTAATCTTCTCTCTTCTTCCAATGCTAGATCTCCTTTTTCTTCTAATGATTTTTGATGAGGAAATAATCCTTCCTCCCATCCGGGTAAAAATACAACATCAAACTCTAAACCTTTTGCAGCATGCATTGTCATTAAATTAATTTTTTCTCCCTCCCACTCTTGATCAATAGAAGTGGCTAAAGCTACATGTTCTAAAAAACTTTGTAAATTTTCATAGTCTTGCATTGCTCTTAAAAGTTCTTTTAAATTTTCTAGACGATTCTCATTTTCAATATCTTTTTTATTTTTAAGCATTGCTGAATATCCAGACTCATCAAGAACAATTTTTAAAAGATCAAAATGTTTTTTATTTTTAGAGTCATGTCTCCATTTATGAATCAGATTTAATAACTGTGATAAACTTGTTTTAATCTTTGGCTTTAGCTTATTAAGTTCTAGCAACTTTAACATTGAGTCTTCTAGACAAGTCTTATTTTCAGTTGCAAATTTATACAACTGGTTGATAGTGCTTTCACCAATGCCTCTTTTTGGTGCACCAATTACTCTTTCGAGGGCCAAATCATCAAATTTTTGGTTAATAATTCTCAAATAGGATATTGCATCTTTAATTTCTGCTCTCTCATAAAATTTTGTACCGCCTAACACTCTATATCCTAGTCCAACTTTTAAAAATCTCTCTTCAAACTCACGAGTTTGGTAGATAGCTCTAACTAAGATTGAAATATTATTTAGTGAGTATTTATTTTTAAGCTTATTTTCTATTGTATCAGAAACCCCCTCAGCCTCATTTTTTCCAGTTTGGAAACAGTCCAGCTTTACCAGCTCCCCATCATTACTTGATGACCATAGTTTTTTGTCTACCCTACTATTATTATTAGATATAAGAGCTGAAGCTGTTTCCAAAATATTTTTGGTAGATCTATAATTTTGTTCCAATTTGAAAACTTTGCAATTTTTATAAATCTTGTCAAAAGTTAAAAAATTTTTTATCTCCGCACCTCTCCAGCTATATATTGACTGATCATCATCACCCACACAGCAAATATTTTCATTTTTGTTAACTAAAAGTTGTAGCCATTTGTTTTGTATAAAATTTGTATCTTGGTACTCATCAACAAGAATATATTTAAAATTTTTTGTATATATTTCTCTTATATCCTTGTGATTTTCAAAAAGTTTAACACAATAAAGTATTAAGTCTCCAAAATCACAGGCATTAAGATCCTGAATTTTTTTTTGATAAATATTGTAAATTTTCGAAATTGATTTTTCCAAAGAGTTAAATTTGCCTAGTTTAATATCTGCTGGTAACAAACCTCTATTTTTCCATTTGTCAATTACAGAGATTATAAACATAGGAGATATTTTTTTTGCATCAATATCCTCTGCTTCGCATATTTTTCTGATTAATTTTTTTTGGTCATCTGTGTCAAGTATTGTAAAATTACTTTTGAGCCCAAGTGCTTCAGCATGCCTTCTAAGAAATTTTACACTTATAGAATGAAAAGTCCCTAGCCATGGAACTGAATTAGAATTTCCTCCTACATAACTCAAAACTCTATTTTGCATTTCCTTAGCTGCTTTATTTGTAAAAGTTACGCAAAGTATTTGGTTAGGCCAAGCTTTCTTTTGATTTATTATGTAAGCTAGTTTTGTTGTTAAGACTCTTGTTTTACCTGAACCAGCTCCAGCTACAACTAGATTAGGTCCCTCAGTGTTTAAGACTGCTTCTTTTTGATTTTTATTTAAATTTTGTATTAGCTTATCTATAGAATTCATAAAAATAAAAACAATATATCAGATATATTCAATCATATTAAGACCATGAAGATTTGTAAAAGAAGATTTATCAACCAAATTTATTTTGGCTTAGTCATTAAAATTGGATTCATAATTTTATCATATTCTTCATTATCTAAAACTCCAGATTTTAAGACTTCTTCTTTTAAAGTTGTTCCATTTTTGTGAGCAGCTTTAGCAATTTTTGCTGCTTTGTCGTAACCAATTTTAGGGGACAAAGCAGTTACAAGCATAAGTGAATTTTCTAATAAAAATTTTATTCTTTTTTTGTCAGCTTTTAAGCCTTTAATACAATATTTTGCAAAAGCTTTAGAAGAGTCAGACATAATTTGTATCGACTGAAGTATGTTATGAATAATTAGTGGTTTAAAAACATTTAACTCAAAATGACCATGGGATCCCGCCATTGTAATACCATTGTGGTTTCCTATTACTTTTACACAAACCATTGTAACTGCTTCGCATTGTGTTGGATTAATCTTACCTGGCATAATTGAGGAGCCAGGTTCATTCTCTGGAAGCATCAACTCTCCATATCCAGCCCTTGGACCAGATCCAAGAAACCTAATGTCATTGGCTATTTTCATTAGACAAACCGCAGTTGTGTTCATGGTTCCTGAAAAATTTACAATTGCATCATGTGCTGCCAAGGAAGCAAATTTATTTGTAGATGGTTTAAAAGGAATCTTTGTAATTTTTCTTATTTCTTTTACTATTTTTTTGTCAAAATTTTTTTTGGTATTTAACCCCGTTCCTACCGCTGTACCACCTTGAGCTAAAAAATAAATCTCATCTAATGCTCTTTCTATTCTTTCGATACATTTTTTTAATTGTGAATGATAACCAGAGAATTCTTGACCTAAAGTCAAAGGAGTAGCATCTTGTAAATGAGTTCTACCAACCTTAACAATATTCTTAAATTGATTGACTTTTTTTTTAATTTCTTTTTCCAAGAGCTTAAGAGATGGTAATAACTTTTTCTTAGTTTTTATAGCAATAGCTATATGCATAGCAGTAGGAAAAACATCGTTGGTTGATTGTGATCTGTTTACATGATCATTTGGATGAATTGGTTTCTTCGACCCCATTTTACCACCCATCATTTGTATTGCTCTATTTGCAATTACTTCGTTTACATTCATGTTAGTTTGTGTTCCAGAACCTGTTTGCCAGACTTTTAAAGGAAAATTATCTGCATGTTTTCCATGAATTATTTCGTCAGAAGATTTTATAATGTATTTACTTAATTTTTTGTCTAAGTCACCATTTCTAGCATTAACGATAGCTGCAGCTTTTTTTATAATTGCGATTGACTGAATAACAATAGGCCTCACAAGAAAATCACCAATATCAAAATATTTATTAGATCTTTGCGTGGACGCACCCCAATACTTATCACCAGGTACTTTAATTTTACCAAGACTATCGAATTCAATTCTGTATTTCATTAATGATTCTAAGTTATAATACACATTTTAAAGTAAAACAAATTACAATTGGAGAAATAATGAGCAATTTTGAAAGTGTTAAAATTTTTATGCAAAAATTTGGGCAAGAGGTCAAGAATAAATCTGAGTTTCCCAAAGAAAATATAATTAAACTACGTTACAATTTAATAAAAGAAGAACTTGATGAATTTGAAGATGCAATAAATAAAAAAGACATCAAAGAAGTCGCAGATGCTTTAACTGACATACTTTATGTAACTTATGGGGCCGGCCATGCTTTTGGTATAAATTTAGATAAATGTTTTGAGGAGGTACAAAAATCAAATATGAGTAAATTAGGAAAGGACGGCAAACCAATATATAATGATTTAGGAAAAGTTATGAAAGGACCAAAGTATTTTAAACCAGATTTAAGCAAGTATATTGTTTAAAATGAATGAAATTTTTTATTGGATTTTGATTGGAATAGCTCTTGGTTTGAGCTTTTATTTAGTTGATAAATATATTTTTTAATTTGATCATCGATCAGCTGGATCAAGTCTACTAACTTCCCCAATTTTATTTTGGTTAATAATGTCGTCAATTAAAGTTTTTGATTTGGTATTTTTCTCAATCAAATATCTTAATGAAATTCTAAAATTTTCACTTTCTGATTTAAATTCTGAAGTTCCATGAAGAGTGTTGCTAGTCCAAAAATAAACTGATCCTACATTTCCAGTTAAAATTTCTTTTTTATATTTTTTAAAATTTTTATTATCAGCACTATATTCTAAATAATTTTTATCACTTAATTTTTTTATATAATGCGGTGAAGTTGTATGTCCTAGATCATGACTTTTTTTTAAAAGTTCAAGTGGAGACATAGAAATATCTACATTATTTAAATATACATACATCGTGATAAATTTATTGCTTTCATTTTTTCGATCTATCGAGTCCATATGATAATCTAATCCTCTAAAATAAGTTACATCTCTATATTTTTTTTTTATAAATCTATTAAAATTTTTAAGAGGTTTTTTTTTATCCATTTCTTCAACATAATTTGGCATCCAATTTCTTGGAACTGCCACTACAAATTTTGATAAGATAACATAATAATTTTCACCAAGAATTTTTTTTAAGATTCTTACTATTTGAGGATTTTTTTCTATAAAATCCAAGTTACATTTAGATACAAAATTTTGAATATTTTTTCCTGGATTAACTTTTTTTATTTGAGGATTTTTTTTATATTCTTGTTCGAGGAGAAAAAGATCCTTTCCCCAATTTCTATTATTTTTTACTTTTAAGTAAAGATCTGTACATAAATTTCTATCTATCAAATCATCAAACTTTATGAAACCATCTTCTTTAAAACTTTCAAGGTTTAAATCTTTATTCATTTAATGTTTTTTTAATTTTATAACTTACCATCTTCTCTCAATTTTTTTCTAATTTTTGTAGCTGAGATAGCTTGTATCTCTTCAGACAGTATGATTTCTTCAATTTTATAACCAACACCCCTTCCATAACAAATATTTGTTACATTAGGTACTAAAATAATTTTAAATCTATTTTTATATTTTGGATTTAATCTCTCTTCTATATTTTTTTTTACTGACTCAAAATCAAAAGGATTATCATCCACTCCTTGAACATCCCTAACTTGAATACTAACTTGACCTGTTTTTTTAATTATTTCCTCAAACAGAGCATAGTGCCCGTCATGAAAAGGTTGCCATCTTCCAAGCATTTGAGCTGTTGGTTTTTTATTATCCCATTCGTAAGACATTATTTTATTTTCTCCAGTATTTTCTTTGCCCAAACTTTAGCATCTTGACTAGTTACATGGAAATCAAATTTCTCAGGTTTAACGAACATAGCGTTTGTATCTTCAAATCTACCTTTTTTAATTGTATCTACCCAAATGATAAAATCTGCATTAAATAATTTTCTTGCTTCTGGTGTAGGGCAAACAAAATCACAAACTATATGGTTTCCTTCATTCTTATATTTTTCAGCTAGATCGGCCATTCGTTTCGCTTGTCTAGATCTTCCCTCTTTGGAAAAATCCCAATCGTTTGCATCTCTTCTTACTTTGTCATTGTTTAGCCATTTTGCATTTAACAGGGGAACAAGTTCTGAGGCTAAAGTTGTTTTACCAGATCCAGGCAAGCCCATAATTAAAATTTTTTTTTTCATAAATTTATTTTCAGCGATTTTTAGCTCTTCACTTACACTCTTTCAACTCATTTCTTTTAATTAATATAATTTGTGGAGTATTTTTATAATTTTTGTAGTATAAATTAATTCAATACTTTAATGAAACAAAATGTAATACATATAGGTTTTCCCAAAACCGGAACAACATCTTTACAAGAGTATTTTTTTAGCAAACATCCCCAAATAAATTATTTAGGGCAACCCTATGATTCAGATGAGATTTTAAATGCTATAGAAGTAGAGCTCAGAAAAACACCGTTGCTTTATAAGAACAATTCACAATTAATTAAAAATGTTTTTTTAAAAGAAATTAGCTCTAACTCTAATGATGAAAAAAAAATAAACTTATTATCAGCAGAGGGTCTAAGTTTTCAAGAGCGCCATTTACCTGACAGAACATTAATAGCAAATAGGCTTTGTGATATTTTTGGTAAAGAGAGCAAAATTATTATAACTATTCGTAACCAAAAGAAATTTATACTTAGTATGTACTCTCAATCAATAAGATCAGGTTACTATTTAAGTTTATCCGCATTTATTGAATATTTAGTAAATTACTATGAAACCGCATCTTTTTTATCTCAAATACATTACTTAAATTTAATAAATTATTACGAAAAATTATTTGGAAAAGAAAATGTACTTGTTTTGTGTTTTGAAGAATTAGTTGAAGATGAAGATCTTTTTTTATCTAAGATTTGTGAGTTTATTGAAGTAAAAAATATTAATATAAAACTGCCAAAAAGAAACCCGGGTTTGGGTAAATCAAGTATACTCATACAGCGTCTACTTAATAGAATTGTAACTTATGACCTAGGAAGACCTCATTTTTCTCCCGGGGTTCGTTTACCAGGGAAAAGGGGACACTCCTTAAGAGGCTCTTATAAATATCTTACCTATAGAATTACTGATAGAATTTCTCCATTTTTACCATTTAATTCAAAATTACAGTTTCCAAAATCTTGGGAAGAAAGATTTAGTCAAATTTTTAAAGAAGATAATAAAATTTTAAATGATGAATATAATTTAAACTTAAAAAAGTATAATTATCCTGGTTTTTAATTATTTTTTTTATTTTTAAATAAACCTTTTATAAAATCATCAGTTTCAATAATTTTAATTAGATCAAAATCATTCTTCTGTAAAAACTCTTTTGCAAATTCTATTGTTGATTCTTCTTTTTTTCCTCTTTCACGGCTTCCATCAACACCTATATAATCAATAATTTTTAATGAATTTTTTGAACCCTCTAATACTTCTGGTTCTGCTCCCTCAGCTTCAATTTTAAAAAATTTTATCCTTTTAATATTTTTTTCTTGCACAAAGTCATCTAAAGTTGTGGTTGGAACTTGAATTATTTTTTTAAAACCACCTGCTGGTTCAATTAAAGATGAATCCCCAGACCCAGATTTAAGGTAAAAATTATAATTTCCTTTTCTATTTGAAAGTCCAATATTGTTATTTGATTGATTTTTGCAATTTAATAAAAGGCAACTGTATTCTTTTGGAGAAGGCTCAAAAGATACATACTGAATTTTTAAATTTTTTAGCAAAAAAAAAATAAAAATATCTCCAAAATTAGCTCCACAATCAATTACAACGTCGTTATTGTTAAATTTTATTTTATCTAAAGAATAACTTTGTGCTAAAGTTTCTGCTCTATATTTTATACTGTAGGAGTAAGTGTCAAATCCTCTTACCTTTTCACTGAAATAAACTTCAATATTGCTTTCATCTTTGACACAAAATAATTTTTTGTTTTTATCATAGCTGAAATAAATACTTCTCCCCATAGTTTTCTGTCTGAGATTATTTAATTTACATGCCAATAATGGGCTCATAAATTTTATTATGAATCTAAAAAAATTAAAGATTTTTATCTTTATGAAACTGTTTTTAATTAAAAAACTAAACATAAATTTACTTCAATTGTACTTAAAAAGATGCTAACCTCAATTAAATGTTTATACTCTTTAAACATTTTGTATACAGTGTATCTACTGCAATAATGCTGTCTAAACACAATAATAAAAATATTTTTTTTAAAGTTTTTATAATTAGATTTTTCTATGCATTTGATTTCATAAGAAATATATTAAAACCAACAAAATTTAGCCCAAATAATTTTTATCCAAATCATTCTTTTAAAAAAAAAGTTAACGGAAGAAGAATAATAAAAGATCTAAATAACAAAGGATTTAATGACTCCTTATTACTTAAGAAACCCTATGTTGATAATTTAGAAAATGAAATAAACTTACAGAACTCATCAATCACATTTAAAGGGGCAAAAAGTAAAAAAATTACATATAAATTTCTTAAATCTCTCAAAAAAAAAGATCACCTTAAAACAATTTTTAAAAAATCCAAGTCGAATAAAATCCCACATGTTGCAATTGATATAGATATTTCTAAAACAAAATTTATTAGAGAATTAGCTACTTCAAATTTTTTTCTGCAACTTGCAAAAGATTATATTAATTCTAATAAAATTTCAGTTTCAGGGCAGTGCTATATTTCAAATCCTTTGGAAACTTCTGAAAAAGAAAAAGAAGATAACGCTCAGTACTTCCATTATGATTTAGATTTTAAAAAATTTTTTAAAATCTTTATTTATTTTAATGATGTAGATAAACAAGGTGGTCCCCACTCATTCATAGTAAAATCAAATAAGAAAAAAAATTTTGAACATATCATTTCCAAACGAATTGATGATTATGAAGTTAAAAAAAAATATAATTTTAAAAATATTAAAACATTTCAAAAAAAAAGGGGAAGTTTAGTAATAGAAGATACCTTTGGTTTACATAAAGGAAATGTTCCAAAGAAAAAAAGTAGAAAAATGATGATATTAATTTACGGAGAAGGTCTGGGAATTAACAATTATAAGTATTCATATTTAACTTAACTTAAAATCAATAATTTTTCATATCTTTTTTTCTACTCTCAATCTTTCTTCTTATTAAAAAATAAATTTTCTCAAAAAAAGAAAAATTTATTTTATTGTTCAACTTTATTTCTAAATTCTTTTCTTCTTTTCCAATTTGTTTTAATTTTTTTATAACTGATCGATCTTTTATAAAATCAGGATGACCTGTAAAACTGCTATAAGATAATGTTAGAGCATGATCAAAGCTTGAAATCTGGCTTTCCCAAACTAAATGATTAAATTTTGGTATATTGATTGAACTATCGATATTTGGAAAAAGGTTTTTATATTTTTCATAAAACTCTTCCCAACCTAAATAATAACCTAGTTTTTTTGCTTTTTTATAAGAATTTAAAATTTCTTCTTCATCTCTATATAAATAAATAAAAAGTGTCTCATTTTTTTTCAAAAAAATTCTACTATAAACAAATTCATTAGTATTCAAAAAAAAATTATCATGTTTTTTTAAAAAATTTTTTAGGTATACAAAATGTTTATTTTGAAAATACTCCTCGATGAAAACATTTTCTTTCTTAAAACCCAAATATTTTGAAAAACTATGTGTTATAAATGTAGATCCAGATCGTGCCTGGGAAAATAAAACGATATTTTTTAATTTATGATTTTTAAAATAACTGCTTACTTCCTGATATGTTGAAATTTTCATAGCTCAAATTAAAATGGTAATTTACTAAAAGTATTATAGATAATAAAAATTATTAAAACCATAATAAAAACTATAATAAAGTAATTTATCATTTTCCAAGCACTACCTTTTTTTATAAATTTTGCAAATAAACTAGACAAATAACCTAAAGAATAAAAAAAAATTATCGATGCTATAGATGCACCAAATGCAAAATAAAACTTTTCTTTTAATAAAAAATTTTTTGATAAATTTCCTAAAATAAAAACAGTATCTGAATAAACATGAGGATTTAGATAGGTAAATCCAAGAGTTTTTAATATTACATTATTAAAACTTTCTAATTTTTTTACATTTTTAATTTTGTAATTTTTTTTAATTTCATAATACTTATCTTTAATAAATTTAAATAAAAACAAAATTAAAATGACATTTAGACAAAACTCCACCTCAAAAGATATAAACTCAAAAATATGATAAATAAAAATGCCAATAAAAATTAATATAACATCTGAACAAGCACATATAGTTGTTACAGCAAAAACAAATTTTTTTTTCAAACCTTGTTCAATAACAAATATATTCTGAGGTCCTATTGCTAAAATTAAACTTCCTCCGGTTAAAAAACCTAAAATAATACTTTCCATTTTAAAATATAAAATAATTAATTAATATTTATTATACCGATTGAAGCAGTATCTTCTAAAAATAAGTATAGTTTGTTTTCTTTAAATTTTATATCTCTTATTCTTTCAAAAATTTCTACTCTACTAAAATTAGTTATCTTTTTTTTTTCATTTAATTCAAAAAAATAAAGAGATTTATCTATTAAAGCGCTAGTTACATATTTATTTTTTCCAATTTGTGATATTTCTGAGATTCCAATTGAAGGAACAAAGGAGTGAAGTGGTTCTATAAATCCGTGTTCTGCATGAGACTTATATAAAGGATATTTTTCATATCTTAATTTATTTAATTTTTTAAATTTATCTTTATCTTTTCCTTTTCCTGTATAATGTTTTCCTGCAGAGACAATCGCCCAGCCATAGTTTGGAATTCCAGTATTATTAATTTCTATTAAATTAATTTCATCTCCTCCCATAGGTCCGTGTTCAGTCTCTAAGATAAATTTATTACCCATATCTAAAAGTAACCCTTGAGGGTTTCTGTGACCCATAGAAAAAATTTCATGAACTGAGTTATTCAAATTAATCTTAATTATTTTACCATTAATGCTATCTTTGTCTTGAGCAAGATATCTGCTTCTATAGTCACCAACTGATAATAAAATATTGTTTTCATCAAAATTAATAATTCTTCCACCAGATTGACGTGCATTCACTAACTTTTCAATATTTTTTGAGGGGTGAACACAATCTTTTGATGAAAAGAACTTTTTAAATTTAATATATTCATAATCCATTATTCCAGAAACAACACTTGTATTCCAACAGTTTGGTTTGATTTCTTCTGTGTATGAGATAAAAATTTTGTTTTTGTGAATAGTTAGATCTTTTAAAGAAAGTGCTGAGTTTTTAACAAATTCTTCCAATCCAATAAAGTCATTAATATTATTTTTAATTTGTTTAAAATTTAAGTCATCAATATTTTTTGTATAAGCAAGAACACCTCGCGAAGATAAAATTATTAAACTGTCTGAATGAAAATCAAGATATCCACTTCCAGGAAATTTATTTTTTATTCCAGTATAAAATCCTCCTATTAAATTATACTTTGATAGATTGTAACCATTAGACAACTCTACATCCTTCATTTTACCAACTAGAATATCTTTACCAGATTTTTTGAAATCCAATTCCTGATTAGTATAATAAACTTCTAAAGCAGATTTTTCTCTTTCTAGGTAAGATACAACTTTATGTGGAAAAAAAATTTTTTTTACTAAATACTTTTGCTCTGAAGAAAATAAACCTTTGAAACTTTTTAAAATATAGTTTTCTTTTCCAATAAAATAGTTAATTGAAAAATATATTGTTAAAAAAATTCCTACTAAAATAGTTAAAAATTTGTATTTTTTTTTCATTTTTTTTAGTAATTATTACCGGACTATAGGTATTCGCCATCGAGAGCCCTCTCTAACAATATAGCCGACACAGTTTTTAGATCCACATTTACAAATATGATCTTTATAATTACTATCAAAGCTAAATCCATAGTCATAAGACAATTCTTCATTTTTTTTTATATCTCTAGCAGCGGTAATCCATAAGACTGGTTTATTTTCTTCAAGAACTTCACAATTTGGACTGCATGAATGATTTATTAATCGAGCTGTATTAAATTTAAAATCTCCATCTAAGATATATTTTTTATTAAGTGTAAACAAATAAGTAATATCATAGCGATATTTGCTATCTTCCTCTGCTTGTTTGTGGGTAATTTTTTTTCCTTTATATTCAATTATTCTTTCACCCTTTTTTATATTGCGGGCAGCACAAAGACCCTTTTGATGAATATTAGATTTGATAATTTTGTAAGCTTTCATGATATTTTTGTATTAAAAGTTTATTAATCTATACCAACCAAAACGTCAAAGACCCTTATGACTTTAATTAGAAAGGTTATTTAGAATTAAGTGATTTTATGATTTGCTTACCAATTATTTCTCCCAATAAGGGTGGGACTGCATTACCTATTTGAAGGTTCTTGCTAGTTTTACTTCCATAAAAAATAAATTTGTCAGGGAAACCTTGTAATCTTGCTCCCT
>MDSV01024464.1_pt1 | contig 35519 bp, 38 predicted proteins | sample 810851 | NCBI WGS metagenome assembly MDSV01 (sample SAMN05326640, study PRJNA326480) | marine metagenome | isolation source: seawater | place: Atlantic Ocean: North East | collected 2012 | reverse complement strand
ATAACGGCGCCCGGCGCGAGCTTGCCGCAGGCGGCAATCGCCTCCCGCATCACGCGCTCGCCAAGCCGCTGGCCGCGATAATCGGGCGCGACGACGACGCGACCGATTCGCACTTGGCCTGCAGTCGCGTCGGCTGCGAAGATACGGGCGTAGGCGGCCAGCCGGCCCTCGTCCAGAAGGCGCAGATGCAGCGCCTCGGGGTCCTTGCCGTCGATCTCGGGGTAGGGACAGTTCTGCTCGACCACGAACACATCGATTCGCAGCCTGAACAGGTCATGCAACTCGCCCGGCGTGAGCGCGTCCAGCCGGGCGATATCGACGGTAAATGCCATCAGTAGAGGACGACCGAGCGGATGCTCTCGCCGCTATGCATGAGCTCGAAGCCCTTGTTGATGTCCTCAAGCTTCAGCAGATGGGTGATCATCGGATCGATCTCGAGCTTGCCGTCCATGTACCAGTCGACGATCTTCGGCACGTCGGTGCGCCCGCGCGCGCCGCCAAAGGCGGTGCCCATCCAGGAGCGGCCGGTGACGAGCTGGAACGGACGGGTGGAGATTTCCTGGCCCGCGCCGGCAACGCCGATGACGACCGACTTGCCCCAGCCGCGATGGGAGCTTTCCAGCGCCTGACGCATGACGGTGGTGTTGCCGGTGCAGTCGAACGTGTAGTCCGCGCCGCCGATCGTGTCCGCGCCGCGCTTGGTGAGGTTGACCAGGTACGGCACGATCTCCTCGCCGATCTCCTTCGGATTGACGAAATGGGTCATGCCGAAGCGCTCGCCCCATTCTTTCTTGTCATTGTTGAGGTCGACGCCGATGATCATGTCCGCGCCGGCAAGCCTGAGACCCTGGATGACGTTGAGGCCGATGCCGCCGAGGCCGAAGACGATCGCGGTCGAACCGATTTCCACCTTTGCCGTGTTGATCACCGCGCCGACCCCGGTCGTGACGCCGCAGCCGATATAACAGACCTTGTCGAACGGCGCGTCGGGGTTGATCTTGGCGACCGCGATTTCGGGCAGCACGGTGAAATTGGCGAAGGTCGAGCAGCCCATATAGTGGTAGAGCGGCTTGCCATCGAGCGAAAACCGGGACGTGCCGTCCGGCATCAGGCCCTGGCCCTGGGTCGAGCGGATGGCGGTGCACAGATTCGTCTTGCGCGACAGGCAGGAGGGGCATTCGCGGCATTCGGGCGTGTAGAGCGGGATCACGTGATCGCCCTTCTTCACCGATGTCACGCCCGGGCCGACATCGACCACCACGCCCGCGCCTTCATGGCCGAGGATCGCCGGAAAAATGCCCTCCGGATCGGCGCCCGACAGCGTGAAATCGTCGGTATGGCAAATGCCCGTGGCCTTGACCTCGATCAGGACTTCGCCCGCTTTCGGCCCTTCGAGTTGAACATTCATGATTTCCAGCGGCTTTCCCGCTTCAACAGCCACTGCGGCGCGTACATCCATTGGCGTTACTCCCGGATTCTCTTGTTTTCGTGCACCGAGTTTCGCATGCGCGCTCCATCGTCGGCAAGTATGCAAGCGACCAAATTCAGCTGATTTGCGGAAAGCGGTGGGTGTGGGTGGCGGTTTTGCCCGCGATTGGCTATGAAGGGGCAAGATCGGGCAAACCGGCGCGGTTTTCGGGAAGGAAGCGCAATGGACGAGAAATTCTACGCCGACGACACGCTCGGCGGCAGGCTGCTTGCCGCCCGCGAGAGCGCCGGCCTCAGCCTCAATACAGCGGCCGAGCGGCTTGGCGTCGCGCCCCTTACGCTCAGGAACTGGGAATGCGACCGTGCCGAACCCACCGTCGAGCGTCTGGTGAAGATCGCCGCGATCTTCGGCGTGCGACCGTTCTGGCTGATTTCCGGCGACTGGGAAGAAGACTGCGGCGAGGCCGGGCTTAAACACACCGACATGGTGATGGGAATAAACCGGGTGGGTAAAGCCGTCCGCCGCGACGGCGACGCCAAAGGCAGCGCATCGCGCGCGCGTCTTTCAGGCCTTGCGACAGGCAACAGGACGCTGCAGTAGCAGGGTCAGCCCTCGTTTTCGGTTTCCCCGAACACATCCTCGAAGGCCTTGCGCAGGGCGATATCGACATCGCCCATGGTCACCGGCAGGCCGAGATCCACGAGACTGGTGACGCCATAGCCTGAAATGCCGCAGGGCACGATGCCGCCGAAATGATCGAGCTCCGGCTCGACATTGATCGACAGGCCGTGAAAGCTCACCCAGCGCCGAAGCCTGATGCCGATCGCCGCGATCTTGTCCTCGGCCATGGAACCGTCCGGCAGCGGCGGGCGTTCGGGCCGCCGGACCCATACGCCGACCCGGTCCTCGCGTCGCTCCCCGCGCACATTCATCTGGTCAAGCGTCTTGATGATGGTTTCCTCGATCGCGGCGACGAAGGCGCGCACATCGCGGCGGCGGCGCTTCAGATCGAGCATCAGATAGGCGACCCGCTGGCCGGGGCCGTGATAGGTATATTCCCCGCCGCGGCCGGTGTCATAGACAGGGAATCGGTCGGCGATCAGCAGGTCGCCGGCATTGGCGCTGGTGCCGGCGGTATAGAGGGACGGATGCTCGACCAGCCAGACGAGTTCGTCCGCCTCGCCGGACGCGATCAGGTCGACCTCACGCTCCATTTCAGCCAGCGCTGCGGGGTATTCCGTCAGTCCCTCGCTCACCCGCCAGCGCACCGGCGGGCTGCCGGGCTCGGGCTGCATCAGGGTCTCGATGTCGCTTCTTTGCATGTGTGGATCCTTCGGCCTTCTCCTTGCAGATTTGGGGCGGGACGGCAAGCGCCGCAAGGCCTGCCGCTGCGGGCGCAGAGCGCGGTTTCACACTTCGCGTGCAGAAATGAAAAAAAACGATCAATGGCGCTTGTGTGGCGAGTTTGCTTTTGCTACATGCTGCGGCGCCGGCACAAACCGGCATCTACCACGATGCGGTCGTGGCGGAATTGGTAGACGCGCAGCGTTGAGGTCGCTGTGGGGCAACCCGTGGAAGTTCGAGTCTTCTCGACCGCACCATTTTCAAATTTATCATCGTTGTTTTTACGGCATGCTTTCCCGTGCCGGGCGTTTTCGCGGCGCTGCACGGCATCCGGGACGCGTTTCAGCGCTCGATTCGGCTTGTGTAGACCTCGCTGGTCTTGGCTTTGGCATGGCCGGAGCAGGGCTTATTGCCGATTCAGTCCAGGTCGTGCTTGTAGATGAATTTCGGCATGCTCCAGTTGTACCGCAAAGCCAGCATTCGGAGGCAAAGCCCTGTGGTGACGGCCAGCAGCAGAACCAGATTATGATCGAACCCCAGGCGTCCGCCGCCGGCAAAGATTGCGCTGGTGATGACCGAAACCGTCGCGTAAAGCTCGGCGCGCAACAGGAGCGGCACGTCGTTGCAGAGGATATCGCGCAGGACGCCGCCGACACAGCCGCTGATCATGCCCGCCGCTATGACGACAAGTATCGGCTGATCCAGGCCGATCGCGATATTGCTGCCGATGACGCTGAAAACAACGAGCCCGACTGCATCGAGAAACAGGAATAAACGCTGCAGCCGGTGCATGTGCCTTGCAATCATGATCGTCAGTATGGCGGCGCCGCTGGTCACCAGAAGCAGGCCCGGGGAGCCGACCCAGGACAGGGGATGATGATCGAGAAGCAGGTCCCGCACCGAACCGCCGCCCAGTCCCGTGACGCAGGCCAGCAATATGACGCCGACCCAGTCCATGCTGCGCCGCCCGGCTGCAAGCGCCGCGGTCATGGCTTCGGCAGCCAGGGCAACCAGGTAGAATATGTGCAGGATGTGTAGTGTCGTCGGATCGGTTATCATGGCATGCTCCCGGGCTGTCTGAGGCGTCACTATTCCTCTACACCATCCGCCTGAAATTCGAGAAGCCGGCAGACGCTTCCTGGCACCCGCGCTTTCGGCAAACGGACCAAGGGAGGCCGGGTATCAGCCGATCCAGTTGGCGGTCAGTTTTGGCCGGACAGCCATCCGAGCCGTCCGGACCAACCACGGCATCGCGTTTAATTCATGCCATGAGCAAGCCACACGTCTTTCATCCCGCGTGAAACCGGTCGCTGGCGTATGGACGCGCCCTGAGCCGCGATGCCCCATTTCCATATGCCGCAATCGCGTTTTCATCATGCCGGACGGCCTTTGGCGTTTCGGAACGAGTGCGACATTTCCAAGTCGTTCCGGTCGTCATTCGGTCGCCTGAAACGGAATGATTTTAATATTGTATTATTGTAGTTTTGTGGTAGAGAAGAATCCGGTTGATCGGCCCGCGGGGGAGCGCGGCGGCATCCGCAATGTCATCGTCGGGACCCTGCTGATGCCTGTGGAGAGGAGACCATGCGAAGGCTTATGTCATATTTTAATATTGTATTATTGTCGTTATATGCTACGGATTGTTGAAGCACGGCGGGAGACCGCGCGAAACGGGAGGTGATTTTCATGCTGGAAGGACTGCGCGCCATCGTCACGGGCGGCGGAAATGGGCTCGGGCGCGCGATCGCGCTCGACCTGATTGCGCGCGGCGCGACCGTCGGCGCATTGGACATCGATGGCGACGCGCTTGAGCGGATGGCGGACGAGGCTGAGGGCGGCAGGCTTGTGCCCCTGCGCTGCGACATTTCCGATCGCGCCGCCACAATGGCCGCGATCGAAGGCTTTGCCGAAAACGGCGGGCTCGATATCCTCGTCAACAATGCCGTGGCGTTCCACTATGCCGAACTGGAGGTCTTTCCGCCCGAAAAGATCGATCGGATGCTGGATGTCGGGCTCAAGGGAACGTTCTGGGCATCGCAGGCGGCCATTCCATTTCTGAAGAACAGCGAAAACGCCAGCATCGTCAACCTGTCCTCGATCGCGGTATCGATCGCGATCGGCACGGCCTCCGTCTACACCTCGATCAAGGGCGCGCTCGATGCGCTGACCCGCCAGCAGGCGGCCGAACTCGGTCCCAAGGGCATCCGGGTCAACGCCGTTGCGCCAGGTTCCGTGCGCACGCCCGGCGCGTCCGCCGTCATCACCGACAGCGGTTGGGAGGAGCGGACCGCGAAATCGCTGCTCGGCCGGCTTGCCGAGCCTGAGGATGTTGCCCGCGCGGTGGCGTTCCTGGCCTCGTCCGATGCCCGCTGCATCACCGGCGTCACGCTCAAGGTGGATTGCGGCATGACGATCAAGGGGGCGTGAACGCCGATCGCGCAAAAGCAGGCAGTCGAAAGGGTAGGGCGGATAGCCCGATGGGAGGGAGAATTTCATGACCGCACGAACCGTTCTGACGGATCTGGTCGATCAGGCTTTCGAGAAAAACGAATTTCCCGAGGCCGCGCGCGAAAAGGCTGCGATCTGCCTCGCAGACTTCCTGTCGTGCGCCATTGAAGCGGCGGATCTGCCGTGGAGCCGGCAGTCCCTTGCGCTTGCCACCGGCCGGGCCGGCGAGTGCGCCATCATTGGCGAGGCTGGCGGATTTGTTGCGGAAGATGCGGCCTTTGCCAATGCGGTGCGCGGTCACGGTCTCGTGCGCGAGGACATGCATGCCGGCAGCCTTTCGCATATGGGTGTAGTAATCTGGCCGGTGCTTCTGGCACTTGCCGGTGAGGCGGCGGACCTCGCGACACGACCGCTTGATGCGGCGATTGCCGGATACGAGATCGGCGGTCGTGTCGGCCGGGTCCTGATGACGCCGGAAATGGCGCGCCTCTTCCGTCCGACCGGGCTGATCGGACCGCTGTCAGGCACGCTCGCGGGTGCTCTGCTTCTCGGTCTCAACAGAGAGACCACCGTCAATGCGCTGGCGCTGGCGATCAATTCGGCCGGCGGCCTCAACGAATGGCCGCACAGCGGCGCGGACGACATGTATTTCCATCCGGGCTTCGCCTCGCGCAACGCGCTCACGGCCCTTCGGCTGGCGCGTCTCGGCGCGCATGGCTCCGCGAGCGCCATTGACGGCGTGGCCGGGCTTTTCGCCGCGTTCGGCCGCCAGAAGGCGCCCTCCGAAATCGTCCTCTATCCCGAGGGCGACTGCGAGATCATGGCGGTGTTCAACAAGGAAGTGCCGGCCTGCAATTTCGCCCAGTCGCCCTGCCAGGCGGCGCTTGCCGCCGCGCAACAGATAGGCGCGGGTGACAGCATCAAGACCATCCATCTGTCGACCTATGATGCCGCGCTCAACTATCCGGGCTGTAACTATCGCGGACCGTTCGAGACGCCGCTGCAGGCGAAGATGAGCATCTTTTTCGGCATGGGGGCGGCGGTTGCGCGCGGCGAGATCGCCGAAGCGAACTATGCGCTGCTCGACGATCCGAGGATCGCGGAACTGATCGGCATGACCACGGTTTCGATTTCCGACGAGCTCAACAGCGCATTTCCCGCCCGCCAGGGCGCAAGGGTGAGGATCGAGACGGCAGCGGGCGCGGTGATCGAGGAGGCGCTTGACGATATCCGCTCGGCATCGCCCGCGCTGGTGCGCGAACGGCTGTCGAAGGTGGCGAAAGATCGGCTGGGTGCCGGTCAGACAGGCGATCTCGACCGCGCGATCGATCATCTTTCCAGGGGCGGCAATGACGCCGCGAGCCTTGCCGCTGTGGCAAAGCTTGCCGCCGCAAACGCCGGGGAGGGCGTCCCGTGACGGATTTCCAGTTCTTCATCGAGAATGTCCTCCAGCTCCTGATCACCGGCGTATCGCTCGGCGCGATCTACGGGCTGATGTGCGTCGGCCTTGCGATGATCTTCGGGATCATGCGGGTCATCAACTTCGCCCAAGGCGATTTCATGATGGTCGGCATGTATGCCGCCTATTTCGTGTTCACCGCGCTCGGCTTTCAGGCGCTCTTTGGAAGCGGGCTCGGTCCCTACCTTTCCGTCATCGCCGCGGCGCCGGCGATGTACGCCTTCGGCTGGCTGATCCACCGCTTCCTGATCCGCCGGGTCACCGGCCGGCAGTCGATCGAGATGGAGGGCGATGGCCATTACGCCCAGCTCATCCTCACGCTGGGCATCGCGCTGATCCTGCAGAACGGCGCCATGATCCTCGTCGGGGCCGATCTGGTGTCGATCCGCACGCCGCTTTCGAGCGAGGCCTGGGTGCTGGAGCCGTTCGGCGAGAGCATGCCGATCATGCTGTTCTTCAACAAGTCGCGCATTTTCGCCATGCTGGTTTCGGCAGCGGTCATCATCGCGCTGTGGCTGCTCATCCAGCGCAGTTTCCTCGGCAAGTCGCTGAGGGCAGCCGCCGATAATGCGGAGGCGGCCACCTATATGGGCATCGACGTCGACCGGGCGCACCGGATCGCGTTTGCTATCGGCACGGCGGTGACCGCGATTGCCGGCGGGCTTCTCGCCACCAGCTATCCCTTCAGCCCGTTCGTCGGTCTGGAATACGTGATCATCATGTATGCTGGCGTCGTGCTGGGCGGCATCGGCAGCATTATCGGCGCGTTCTGGGGCGGGATGATCATCGGCCTGGTGCAGCAGTTTTCGACGCTGGTTCTGCCGACGCAGCTTCAGAACGCGACCATCTTCGTGTGTTTCCTGCTCGTTGTCATGCTTCGCCCGCAAGGCCTGTTCGGACGCAATGTGGATCGGACATGATCATGAAGACAGGCAGCAAATCTCTCCTCTATTTCATCGTTCCGGCGCTCGCCTACCTGGCGCTCGCGGCGTTCGTGACCAATTCCTACTACCAGCTCATGCTGACGCTGATCCTGATCTGGGCGATCTTCGGGCTGAGCTGGAACATTCTGAGCGGCTATACCGGGCTGATATCCTTCGGCCATGCCGCCTTCTTCGGCGCGGGCGCCTTCGCCACGGTGCTGGCGCAGATCTACTGGTCGATCACGCCCTGGGTGATGTTCTTCGCCTCGGGCGTGATCGGCGCGGTGCTTGGCGTCGCCATCGGCTTTCCGACCTTCCGCCTGCGCGGCCACTATTTCGCGCTCAGCATGCTCGCCTATCCGCTGGCCTTCATGTACGTCTTCCTCTGGCTTGGCTTTCCCGAGGTCAGCGTGCCGCGCGTGCATGACAATCCGGCAGCCTACATGCAGTTCTCCGACGGGCGGGTCTACACGCTGATCGCGATGGCGTTTCTGATCGTCGTGGTGCTGTTGTCGCGCAAGATCGAATCCTCCCGCTTCGGCATGGCGCTGATCGCGATCAAGCAGAACGAGGCGGCCGCCGAAGCTGCGGGGATCGACTCGCTGCGCTGGAAGCTCAGGGCCATCGCCGTCAGCGGCGCGATCGCGGCGATGGCGGGTTCGCTCTATGCCGTCGTCATTCTGGTGATCACCCCGCAATCCGTGTTCGGCATGCTGGTCTCGGCGCAGGCGCTGACCGTGGCGATGTTCGGCGGGATCGGCACCTTCTGGGGTCCGATCATCGGCGCGGGCTTCCTGATACCGATCGCGGAAATCCTGCATGCCGAGCTCGGCAGCATCCTTCCCGGCATTCAGGGCGTGGTCTACGGCGTGGCGATCGTGGTGCTGATCACGCTCGCGCCGGAGGGGATGTTCTGGAAGGTGCGCGACTGGATGGGCTCGGCCCGGAAGAAGGGCGAAACTGCGACCCGTCTGGAAACCCAACCGATGGACGAGATCGCCGTCGAACCGCGGAAATTCACGCCGGCAAGCGATGGCGCCGACATCGTTCTCGACGTGCGCGGCATGTCGAAGAATTTCGGCGGGCTGAAGGCGGTGCAGGATGTCAGCTTCCAGGTGCGGCGCGGCATGATCCTCGGCATTATCGGCCCGAACGGCGCCGGCAAGACCACGCTTTTCAATCTCCTCAACGGTTTCCAGACGCCGACATCCGGCCAGGTCTTCGTCAATGGCAAGGACATGGCGCGCAGCAAGCCGCATGTGCTGTGCCGGGCAGGGGTCGGCCGCACATTCCAGATCATGCGTCCGTTCACGCGCATGAGCGTGCGCGACAATGTCCGAACCGGGGCCTATGTGCGGGCCGGGAGCGAGGCCGAGGCGGCTGAGGTTGCCGACGATGCTCTGCGCCAGGTCGGGCTGTCGGCGATCGCGGAACAGCTCGCCGGCGAACTCACCACCAAGGAACTGCGCCTGATGGAACTGGCGCGGGCCCTTGCCGGCAAGCCGCACACGCTGCTTCTCGATGAAACGCTCGCCGGCCTCGGCCGCGACGAGGCCGCGGAAGTGGTGGCGGTGATCCGGCGGCTGTCGGCGAGCGGCATGACGGTGGCGATCATCGAACACACGATGCAGGCCATGGTGCAACTGGTCGACCGCTTTCTGGTCCTCGACCACGGTCAAGTCATCATGGAGGGGGCTCCGGAAGAGGTCACCAAGAACCCTCATGTCATCGAGGCCTATCTTGGCAAGAAGTGGAGCGCCCATGCTGAAGATTGAAAATCTCACCGTCGGCTATTCCGCGAGCGTTCCGGTGCTGCATGATGTCTCGATCAGCATCGACGCCGGCCAGTTCATCTCCGTCGTCGGGCCGAACGGCGCTGGCAAGACGACGCTGTTCAAGGCGATTTCGGGCACGTTGAAGCCCATAAGCGGCCGGCTGAGTTTCGAGGGCGAGGATATTTCCAGCCTCGAACCGTCGCGGCGACCGCATCTCGGCATCGCCCATGTCCCGGAAGGCCGGCAGGTATTTCCGTCGATGACCGTCCTGGAAAATCTCGAAATGGGCGCGGTGCCCAAGGCCGGACGGGACGAATGGGCGACGAACCTGGAACGGATCTACACCTGGTTTCCCGTGCTGAAGGAGCGCGCCGGGCAGTATGCCGGCACGCTGTCCGGCGGCCAGCAGCAGATGCTCGCCATCGGTCGCGGTCTGGCGTCCTCGCCGAAGCTGATCATGCTCGACGAGCCGTCCATGGGGCTTGCCCCGTCGATCGCCGATTTCGTGTTCGAGAAGCTGATGGAGATCAGGCGGGATCTCGGCCTTGCCATCCTGCTGGTCGAGCAGCGCGTGGCGGAGGCGCTGCAGTTTGCCGATCGCGGTTACGTGCTCGAAACCGGTCGCATCGTTCTGGAAGGAGACGGCGACACGCTGATGGCCGATGACCGCATCCGCCAGGCCTATCTTGGAATGTAAGCAGAATTGAACAAAGGAGGAGGAAAACATGACCAATCAATTGAAGAGAAGTCTCGCATTTGCGCTCGCGGCGAGCACCGCCGCGATGGCCGGCATCCCCGCGCTGGCGCAGGAAAAGCCGATCCAGATCGGTCTGATCGCGCCGACATCGGGCATCTACGCCCGTCCCGGCACGGTGATGAAAATGGGCGCGGAGCTCGCCGTGCAGGACGTCAATGACGCCGGCGGCATTTCCTGCATGAACGGCGCGCCGCTGGAGCTTGTTGTAATCGATTCCGGCGATACCGTCGAGAAGGCCACGAATGCCGCCCAGCGCATGGTTGCCGAGTACCCGGAGCTGGTGGGCGGCACGGGCGCCTACCTCAGCTCGTTCACGCTGGCCGTGACCGAGGTGACGGAGCGGGCCAACCTGCCGATGCTGACGCTGTCCTATTCCGACCTGATCACCGATCGCGGTTTCAAGAACGTGTTCCAGACCTCGGCCACGGCCGGCGTGCAGGCGCAGCTTGCCCTGCCGATCATTCTCGACCTTGCCGAGGAACAGACCGGCAAACGGCCGGAAACGGTTGCAATCATCACCGATAACACCGCCGCGTCGCTGTCCTCGGTCGAGCGCATGACCAATGGTCTGCTGGACGATGTCGGCCTTGAAGTGGTGCTGGAGGAAGTATTCACGCCGCCGCTTGCCGACGCCACCTCGCTTGTCCAGCAGGTTCGCCAGAAAAGGCCGGACCTCCTGTTCTTCCTGCCGACGGTGATTTCGGACAGCAAGCTGATCCTGGAGAAGATGAAGGAATTCCGGGTTCAGGTGCCGGTGATCTCCTTCGGCATCGCGATTGCCGAGCCGGAGGTTCTGAACACCATGCCGCCGGAAATGCTTGAAGGCGTGATGTCCGCCGTCGCCAACTGGGGCACCAAGGGCCAGGAGGCGCTGATCGAACGGCTGAACACCGTCTATGGCGAGCCCTGGATGACCCAGAACGCCGTTTCGACCTATGGCGACATCTGGCTGTTCAAGGACGCGCTGGAAAAGAGCTGCAGCCGCGATCGCGCCGCGCTGGGCGATGCGTTGCGCGAACTCGATGCGGGACCGGCCGAATACTATCCGGGCGGCACGCTGAGCTTTGACGAAAAGGGACGGCGCGAGGGCGCGAGCCTGACCATCATCCAGTGGCAGGATGGTGTTCCGGTGACTGTGTTCCCGGAAGATCTGGCGCTTTCGCAGCCGAGCTGGCCGAAGAAGTAGTAGTCTGCGTCCGGCGGTCGGGTGATCGCCGGACGCGCTTTCCCGCGCGGGCAAAATGAATCGTTGAAGCGAGAGCAGCATGACCGACAGATATGAAATCCTGGCCTTGAAATACGCCCGCAACGACCGTCCGGCGTCGCAGAACTTCATTGGTGGCGATGCCCACGACCACTCGATGCCGATCGATTATTACGTCTGGGTGATCCGCAACGCGGCGCGCACCATCGTGGTCGATACCGGTTTCAATCCGCAATCGGGCACAAGGCGCGGCCGCGAACTCATCACGCCGGTCCATACGGCTCTCTCGGCCGTCGGCGTGGATTTCAACGCCGTCGAGCATGTGATCACCACGCATATGCATTACGACCACGCCGGGAATAACGACCTGTTCCCGAATGCCTGCTTCTACATGCAGGAAAGCGAGATGCGCTACGCCACCGGCCCCTGCATGTGCCATCATTTTCTCAACCACCCCTACGAGGTTGACGATGTCGTCGGCATGGTTCGGCGCACCTATGCCGGCAAGGTTTCGTTCTGCCTGGGCGATCGCGAGCTTTTCCCGGGCGTGACGGTCCATCACATCGGCGGCCACTCCCGTGGCCTGCAATGCGTGCGGGTGGAGACCAAACGCGGTCCCGTGGTGCTCGCATCCGATGCCAGCCATCTTTACCAGCATTTCCAGACCGGCCGGGTGTTTCCGACCTGCGACAGCGTTTCCGACACCGTGGTGGGCTATCAGCGGCTGAAGGAGCTGGCGGGCAGGGACAGCCATATCGTGCCCGGGCACGATCCCGAGGTGATGAACCGCTATCCGGCATTCAGCGAGCAAACGGCCAGTTTCGCTGTCAGGCTCGATGAGGATGAGCGTCTACCGGGCAGCTAGTTTCAGTCTGTGAAATGCGCCGACTTAACCGCGAAATCAGTGATTGTATTATTGACATAATATCATAGCAAAAATAGACTCAAACCAACCAAGAGAAGGAAATCTCGAATGATTGTGGAGCTCCGGATTTACTATTGCGCGCCGGGTCGCCTGCCGGCGCTTCTCGAGCGTTTCCGGTCAACGACGCTGGGCTTTTTTGACAAATACGGCATCGAGCAGATCGGCTTCTGGACGACTACTATCGGCCCCGACAACCATGCTCTGACCTATCTGTTGAAATGGGACAGCATGGCCGAGCGAGAAAAGCGCTGGAATGCATTCCAGGCGGATGCCGACTGGATCGCCGCGCGTGCCGAATCCGAACGCGAGGCGCCGATCGTCGCGCGGGTCGAAAACAGCTTTCTCGCGCCCACCGACTTTTCGGCATTGAGGTAAATCATCGCCAGGGAGGGCGTATCGGGAATGGAATTCTGGTCCTTGAAACGCGAGGCGGCCAAGTCATGAGCGTACAAAAAGTCGGTTTCATCGGACTTGGCATGATGGGCGCGCCGATGTGCGCACGCATCGCGGGAGCCGGTCACGCGCTGTATGTCGCGGATGCGGACCCGGCGCGCGTTGAGGAGATTTGCGCGAAACTCTCCGCCGCGCCGTTGACGGAGACCGCAGCGAAAGACCTCGACGTTCTGATCACCATGCTCCCGAACTCATCCATCGTGGAATCCGTTCTGCTGGATGAGGGCTGGGCCGATCGGTTGACGTCTGGCGCCCTGGTGATCGACATGAGTTCTTCGGAACCGGTGCGTTCGCGTGAGCTTGCGGAGACGCTTGCCGGACGCGGGCTTCATTATCTCGACGCGCCGGTTTCCGGCGGCGTCAAGCGGGCCGAAAACGGCACGCTGGCAATTCTTGTGGGTGGGGAGCAGGCGCAGATGGATGCCGCGCGGCCGCTCCTGGAAACCATGGGCCAATCGATCCTGTTCATCGGGCCTGCCGGCGCCGGTCATGCCGCCAAGGCGCTCAACAATCTGGTCTCGGCCTGCGGGCTGATGATCACGGTCGAGGCGCTGCATGTCGCAAAACGGTTCGGCATCGCCGAAGACGTCATGACCGATGTGCTGAATGCCTCGAGCGGCCGCAGCAATACGTCGGAAAACAAGGTCAAGCAGTTCATGCTGTCAGGTACGTTTGGCTCCGGCTTCTCGCTGAAGCTGATGGACAAGGACCTTTCGATCGCGGGCAAGCTTGCGGAATCGGTCGGCTACACACTGAGCTTCGGCGCCTATGGCGTCGATACCTGGCACCGGGTTGCCGAAGGGGTTTCGCCGACGGCCGATCACACCGAGATGTACCGCCTCCTTTCGGAAGACGCGCAATGAAGGACGACGCCCGGCGTTATATCGACGGTAGACGAGGCGGGGCGGTGACGATTGCCCTTGTGGGTTTGGGAATTGGACGACCGCGCGGAGCGGGGGAGAATGGATATCATGCCGAGTGAAAGCAAAATGTTTGAAAAGGGGTTCCGGAACCGCAAGGCGGTGCTGGGTGCCCCGCATGTCGAAAAGTCCTGGGAAAATGCAGATTCCTTCAACCGCCCCGCGCAGAGGCTGGTGACCGAATACTGCTGGGGCGAGGTCTGGGGCGATGAAACGCTGCCGTTCCGCACCCGCAGCATGCTGAACCTTGCGATGCTGACCGCGATGAACCAGCATCATGAATTGGCCGTTCACGTCCGGGGCGCGCTCAACAACGGCGTTACGCCGAAGGAAATCCAGGCGGTGCTGTTGCAGGCCATGGTCTATTGCGGCGCGCCGGCGGCACTCTCAGCCTTCAGAACCGCAAGCGCCGTCTTGAAGGAGTGGTCCGCGGAGCAGGAAAAGCAGGACGGCGCGGCGGAATAAGTCTTCGCGTCACTCTTTCATCGGCACGGAACGATGGCCGGTGCGGTCGTCGCGCAGAATGAAAACGGTAGGTTCAGCAAGGGGCGCTAGATTATGGCAATCGATACGGTAGGGTTCATCGGACTTGGAAACATGGGCGGGCGGATGACCCGCTGCATCGTGGCGGGCGGGGTCAAGGTGCTGGGGTTCGATATGGACGAGACCGCTGCCGACCGTTTCGGCGCGACGCGGGCCTCCTCTGCCAGCGAGATCATGGAACAGGCCGACCTCGTTTTCCTTTCCCTGCCCGACAGCACGGTGATCGAGAAGGTCGTCGAAGGCGAGGGCGGCTTGCTGGACCACGTCCGTCCTGGACAGATCGTCGCCGACATGAGCACCGCGTCTGCCGCCTCCACCCGGCGGATCGCGGCGAAATTTGCTGAGAAGGGGGCTTTCTATGTCGACGCCGGCATCTCCGGCGGCGCGGCGGCGGCTGAAAAGGCCGCGCTGACGCTGATGGTCGGCGGCGATGCGGAGGCGATTACGCGGCTTGAGCCAGTCTTCGCGCTGATCGCCAGGAAGGTCATCGTCATGGGCGAAAGCGGGGCGGGGCACACCGCCAAGCTGTTGAACAATTTTCTCAATGCCGTCAGCCTGGCCGCCACGGCAGAGGTCATGGTCGCCGGCAAGAAGGCCGGTCTCGATCTCCACCGCCTGCTCGAGGTGCTGAACGCCAGCAGCGGCGTAAACTTCGCCACGCTGAACCGCTTCCCAAAGATCGTCGACGGTGATTATCTCGAGGGCGGGCTCACCTCCAGGCTCATGACCAAGGACGTGCTGCTTTATTGCGACCTGCTGCACGAACTGGGCGTTTCCTCGCTGAACGCATCCGGGCCGATGGCAAGCTTCGGGCTTGCAACCGCGCTCGGCTATGGCGATGTCATCAGCAATCGCGTCGTCGATGCCATCGGCGATATTTCCGGCAAAGTTCGTCTCCACGAGAAGGATTGAAGATATGAAGGTTTTCCATGGCCGGCAGACCGGCGCTCCATCGGAAGTGAAATCCGATACTTTCACCGGTACGGTTCACGCCGATCCCGTGATGCCGCCAACCGATGGCGTCGTCATCAACAACGTGTTCTTTTCGCCCGGTGCGCGCACCTATTGGCATACCCATGAAACCGGTCAGGTTCTGACCGTCATCGCCGGCAAGGGCTGGGTCTGCAAGGAAGGCGAGGCCGCACAGGAGCTCAAGGCCGGAGACACGGTCTGGATCGCTACCGGTGAAAGGCACTGGCACGGCGCGGCCGCCGACAGCTATCTGCTGCACACCGCCATCTCGATCGGCAGGACCGACTGGCTGGAGGAGGTCGGCGAGACCGACTATCAGGCCGCCGGGAAGTAGCGTTTTCGCCAACGGGCGAGAGTGGCGTGTGCGGCGGAAAGCTTGTTGCGCAGCGGTGTTTCGTGTTAATGGCGGATAGTCATAATGTAATACGGGAAGGCTTTATGAGCTCACGTGGGACAGCGCTGCAACCGGACACTTTGCGTCGACAGATTGAGAACGCCGTCCGTCAGGCAATCACCTCTGGCCGGTACAAGCCGGGAGCGCGCCTTGTGGAGCGGGAGCTTTGCGAAGAACTCGGCGTCAGCCGTACCTCGCTGAGGGAAGCTCTGCGCAAGCTGGAAGCCGAAAAGCTGCTCGAGATCGTTCCCCACAAGGGCCCCGTCGTCGCCGTCATTTCGCTGGAAGAGGCGAAGGAGCTATACGCCCTGCGCGGGGTGCTGGAAGGCTTCGCGGCGCGGGAATTCGCGCTCAACGGCTCCGATGAAGCCATACGGCAATTTTCGAAGGGCGCCGAGGCGCTTCGCGAGCACGCCCTGTCCGGCGACAAGGCGGAGGTGCTGGAAGCCAAGAGCCGGCTCTACAACATCATGCTCGGCAATTGCGGCAACAACCTCGCCCGCGAGGTGCTGCAAAGCCTGTTTTCCCGGATCAACATCCTGCGCGCCACCTCGCTGATGCATCCCGCGCGAATCGACGAAAGCCTTGCCGAGATCGACGCTCTTGCGGCCGCGCTGGAAAAGCGCGATGCGGAAGAAGCTGCGCGAATTGCGTCTCTGCATGTGCAGAACGCCTGCGTCGTCGCCCTTCAACTGTTGAAGGAGCAACGTGACGAGGCGGCCGCCGAAGCCTAGAGTCGGCCGCCGTCATTGTTATCGAACACCAGCGCTCACAAACCGCGCCGCAAATTTGCGGCGCTCGCGTTCTGCCGCCTTGTTTGCGGCGCATTCGCGCGGAAGATGTATTCAGCCCTGAAACGAGTGAGGTGAATCATGCAGGCGGCGTTGATTGCGATGACGATTTTCGGCTGTGATGACAGCCTGAACCAGTGCAGCTATATCGATATGGCCGAAACGCGCTACGCCACTGTCCAGGCCTGCGACAGCGAGATTGAAAACAAGCTCTCGGCCTATGAGGACAGCGGTTTTCCGACGATCATCGCCGTCTGCCGGGAGCCGGGCGAACTCGTTAATGCCGCGCTCGGGCGAAACCCGGATGCCACCTTGCCCTTGCCCGCCTCCGTGCCGGAAACGACGGATGCCGAGACGCCGTCCGAAGCGCCGGGCCGCCTTCAGCGCCTGACAAGAGGGTCGATGGCGGCGCTGATGGGTATCGTGCCGACGCGCCAGCAGCTCACCAGCGCCTTTACGGCGCCGCTGCATGTGGTGACCGACAGCTATTCCTGGGTGGTGAAGAAAATCTAGAGCCGAAGCTCGGCTCGACGCGGCGGTTGCATACGCAATACCTGAAACGGCACTCCCGGAAACGCGAAACTGATAAAGCCGGGAGGACATTTGCCGCGCAACCGTCCGCTGACACCCGTTCTAGCGGCAGAACGTTACTGGTTGGTTAGCGTTTCCGCATAAAGGCGTAAACCGGTCTGATTTCACCGTAAATGCCGCGACTTGCGGTTTGTTATTTTAGCGCGACAGACGTATTCTTGAACAAATTTGGCGGTAGGACCCTTTAGAGGCGGCAAGCCCGTCCAATGTCGTTATCGCGTGCGGTTATCGGAGGAGACAGCAACAATGAAGCCCTATGTCGTCGCCCTGTCACTGGCCTCGGCCGTTGCCCTGTTTTCCGGCCCGGCGGCGGCTGATGTCGACTGTCGCGATCTGACGATCGCCGAGTTGAACTGGCCCTCGGCCGGGCTTGCGGCCTGGGTCGACAAGCTGATCATGGAAACCGGCTACGGCTGCACGGTGTCGCTCGTCGAAGGCGACACCAACAGCGCCGTCGCTTCGATCGCGAAAGACGGCAAGCCTGAAATCGTGCCGGAGTTCTGGTTCGAAAGCATGTCGCCGGCGCTGGAGGAGGCCGTTGCCGACAAGCGCGTCGCCTTCGGGGCGGCGCTGCTGAACGAGGGCGGGGTGCAGGGCTGGTGGATGCCGAAATATATCCTCGACGCCAATCCCGGCATGACAACCGTTCAGCAGGCCTTGCAGCATCCGGAGCTTTTCATGCCGGCCGAGGAGGGCGGCGAGCCGGCGGTGGTCAACTGTCCCGAGGGCTGGGCCTGTCGCGCCTCGACCCAAAACCTGTTCCGCGCGCTCGACGCGGAGGCGGCCGGCTTCGCGCTCCACGATGTGAAGGACGCCGCCGCCCTCGACGAATCGATCATCGAGGCCTTCGAGAACAAGGAAGGGTGGCTTGGCTATTACTGGGCGCCAACGGCCCTTCTCGGCAATCATCCGATGGTCAAGCTCAGCTTCGGTGTCGAGTTCAGCAAGGAGGAATGGGACAATTGCACCATCGTGCCGGGTTGCCCGAACCCCAAGCTCAACACCTATCCGGTCTCGGCCGTTTACACACTGATCTCGGGCGATTTCGTCGATGAAAACCCCGAACTGATGAACTATTTCAACACGCGCTCATGGAGCAACGGCACGGTAAGCGAAGTGCTGGCCTGGATGGATGAGGAAGAAGCCGGCAACGAGGCGGGCGCCCGCCATTTCCTCGCCAATTATCCCGATGTCTGGAAGGCCTGGCTACCGGAGGATATCGCCGAAAAGGTCGCCGACAAGATCTGACCGGCGACGGTTATTGCACTGCCGGCCCGTCGCCGTTATCATCGCGGCGTGCCGGCAAGGGCCGCAGTCGGGGATGGTCCCCGTTCGGTCATCGTGACCGTGGCGATCAACACAGCGGACGCCTCCATGAACTACGAATCGTCCGCTTTCGCCAAACTGCAGCCCGCCGGCGCATTCTCCTTCCGACCAAACAACCGAGCGGGCGCGGCCGGATGAACGCTGCCTGCCTCGTTCTCGGCGGCGCGCGCTCCGGCAAGTCCCGTCATGCCGAAATGCTGGCCCGCCGACATGGTGGAAGCCTGCATTATATCGCGACCGCAGAAGCCATGGACGACGCCGAGATGGCGGAGCGGATTGCGCGGCACAAGGCCGATCGCGGCAGCGGCTGGATCACCCATGAAACGCCATTCGCGCTTGTCGAATGTCTCGAAGCGCTGGAGCGGGAGAATGAGCCGGTGGTGGTGCTCGACTGCCTGACGCTGTGGCTCAGCAACCTGCTGCTGGCGGAGCGCGATATAGAGGCCGAAGGCGCGCGGCTTGCGGATTTCGTCGCGCGCTGTCCCTACCGGCTGATCATGGTCAGCAACGAGGTGGGGCTCTCGGTCGTGCCGGACAACGCGCTTGCGCGGCGCTTTCGCGATGCCGCCGGTATTTTGAACCAGCGCATCGCGGCGGTCTCGGCGGAGGTGGTGTTCATGGCCGCCGGCCTGCCGATTCACCTTAAAACTGCATCATAAGCCATTGATAGGTCGGGTTCTTCTCATCCAGGAACACTTTGAGGGCCATCGCCATGCAGGACAGAACCAGCAGCGGGCGGATGATTTTCGCGCCATTCTTCATGGCGAGATTGGAGCCGGTGCGGGCGCCCAGAAACTGGCCGAGGCCCATGACCAGCCCGACCTTCCACAGGATCGCGCCGCCGAACATGAACACCGCGAAAGCGCCGATATTGGTCGACAGGTTGAGGAATTTGGTGTGGGCGGTGGCCTTCAGCATGCCGAAGCCGCCGAGCGTGACGAAGGCGATCATGAAGAACGATCCGGTCCCGGGGCCGAACAGACCATCGTAAAAGCCGATCGCGGGCACGACCAGCGCGGCGAAGAGCGGGGTGGAGAGCCGCTTCTCGCGGTCGCTGTCGTCCAGCCCGGTGCGCAGCGCGAAATAGAGCCCGATCGCGACCAGCAGGAAGGGGAGCGCCGCGCGCAGCGCATCGCCGGAAATCAGCGTGGCGACCAGCGCGCCGAGCGCGCCGCCGGCAATCGCGATCAGCGCCATCGGCCATTGTTTCATTGGCTCCACCCGACCGGCGCGGGCATAGGCGATCGTGGCGGAAGCCGCGCCGAACATGCCCTGCAGCTTGTTGGTGCCGAGCGCCTGCAACGGCGGCACGCCGGAAATCAGCAGCACAGGTATGGTGATGAGGCCGCCGCCGCCTGCGATCGAATCGACGAAGCCCGCGATATAGGCGGCCGCGAACAGGATCAGCAACAGTTCGATACTGGCTTCAAACACGAAAACATCCTTTGCAGGGCCATCGCCGCGCGGAGCTGCGGCGTTTCCTTTTTTCTCCGGATCGTGTAGGGCCTTTCTCGATCCGGCGCAAACGCCGCTACCATATTTCCGAGAACAGGATGCGCTTTCATGCACAAGGTAATTTTCGACACGGACCCCGGTATTGACGATGCCATGGCTCTGCTCTTCCTGGAGCGCCATCCCGATATCGACCTTCTCGGCATAACCTCTGTTTTCGGCAATGCCTCCGCCGACACGACCACGCGCAACGCGCAGTTCCTGAAGCGCGAATTCGGTATCAAGGCCCCGGTCGCCCGCGGCGCGGACGTGACGTTCGATCCGGGCCGGCCGATGGCCTCGTGGCCGACATTCGTGCATGGCGTCAACGGGCTCGGCGATATCGATGTGCCGGAGACGATCGACGACGTGCCGCTCGATCCGCGTCCGGCCTTCCAGTTCATCATCGACACGGTGCGCGAACATCCCGGCGAGGTCGAGATCGTTGCCGTCGGCCGCATGACCAACCTCGCCATGGCGCTGGCGCGCGATCCGGAAATCGCCGGCCTCGTCAAGCAGGTCGTCGTTATGGGCGGCGCCTTCGACACCAACGGCAATGTGACGCCGGCGGCGGAAGCCAATATCCACGGCGACCCGGAGGCGGCCGATGTCGTTTTCACCGCGCCGTGGAAGGTCGTGATCATCGGCCTCGACGTCACGCTCCAGACCGTCATGACCCGCACGATGATGAAGGATCTGGCCCTGCGCGGCGGCCCGGCGGTGGAACTGCTCGCAAGGATTTCCGATCCCTATATCGATTTCTACAGCCAGCAGGTCGAGGACGGCATGGTGGTGCATGACAGCTGCGCCTGCGCCTATGTGGTGGCGCCCGAGCTCTTCGGCGTTCGGTCGGGCTCCGTGCGCGTGGTCTGCGGCGGCATCGCCGACGGACTGACCTTGCAGAAGCCTTCCGGCGGGGCGTTCGGCCCGAGCCCGTGGGACGACAAGACCGAGCAGAAGGTGGCGATGACCATCGAGGCGGAGAAGGTCGTCGACCTGATCGCCGCCACGCTCGCGCCCTGACGCAGGAACAGTCCGGCCTTGTGCCGGTTGTGTTTACCTTAAAATCAGTATCGCGTTGATAGCAATCCCCGCTGCACATATCGTTCATTAGAAACATATGTGTGTCGGGGGTGGATATGCGTAAAATACTGTTGGCGTTACTGGTGTTGCTTGGCGCGGCGTCGGCCGCGAATGCCGCCCGCAAATCCGGCGACGAGATTTTCGAACCGGGCAAGGTCGTCGCGGCGGTCAGCCTGACGACCCAGACCATGAAGGTCATCATTGGCGGCCATGAGCGCTATGAATGGCCGGTCTCGACCGGGGCAGGGGGCTATTCGACGCCGCGCGGCATATACGGCGCGGAATGGCTGTCGAAGAACCACCGCTCGCGCAAATACAACAATGCGCCGATGCCCTATGCAATCTTCTTTCATCACGGCTATGCCGTCCACGGCACGGACCAACTGGCGCGGCTTGGCCGTCCCGCCTCGCATGGCTGCGTGCGGCTTCATCCGGACAATGCGGCGCTGCTGTTCGATCTCGCCCAGACGATGGGGCTGGAAAACGTAACGGTGGTGATCGGCGACTGATATCGAGAATCAGTCGTTGCCGGCGGCAGCGCTCAGCCTGTCGATATCCGGCACGCTGACATGGCGGTTGTTTTCGACGATGATGATCTTCTCATTGCGCAGTTTGGTCATCTGGCGGCTGACCGTTTCGATGGTCAGCCCGAGAAAATCGGCGATGTCGGCGCGCGACAGCGGCAGGTCGAAGGAGAAGCCATCATCGGCAAGCGGGTCGATATGGGTGGCAATCAGATACAGAAATGAGGCGACCTTTTCGCGGGCGCTCTTGCGGCCGAGCGTGAGCATCCAGTCGCGGGCTTCATCGAGTTCCTTCAGCGACTGGTTGTAAAGCTTGTGCTCGAGTTCAGGCGATTGCTCGATCATCCGTTCCAGCGCGGCACGCGGGAAGGCGCATATTTCCGTTTCCGTTGCCGCTTCGGCGGTCAGCGCGCTCTCGTGCGAAAACGGGCGGCCCATGAAATCGGGCGCGAACTGCAGGCCGACGATCTGCTGGCGGCCATCGGCCATCATCTTGGAAAGCTTCACCACGCCGCGCAGGATGTTGGAATAACTGCCGACGCTTTCGCCCTGCCCGACAACTTCCGCTCCGCCCTCGATCGTCCGGCGCGAAGAATGCTTGTTGAGCTGCACCAGTTGCTCGTGCGTCAGGACAGAACAGATGCCGCCATGCCGCGACTCGCACGCCCGGCATACGTGCGGAATAACGTCGTCGCCCTCATAGGATCTATGGGTGTTGTCGGTCATAGCGTGTTCTCGATTCGCCGTGGCGCGGAACCACCTGAATTCAACTCTGCGATGTCGAACGATATGTCTTCGTGCCCGCCACAACTGCATTCGTTCGTACACGGCTACTCTGCAACCAAACTTGATCAAAGTCAAAGCTGCGACCGCCCCAAGGGGCTATCCCGTTCGCATAATCAGTCAGGAAGGGGCGCGTCATGACGTCGCAACAACAATTGTTGGCCAGGTTTTCGGAGCCGGTTCCGCGTTACACCAGCTACCCGACGGCCCCGCATTTCCATGATGGGGTCGATCCGACGACTGCGAGACAATGGATTGCGGCGCTTGGCGCCGGCCAGACGCTCTCGCTTTACGTGCATGTTCCCTATTGCGACCGGCTTTGCTGGTTTTGCGCCTGTCACACCAAGCACACCCTCAAATATGAGCCCGTTGCGGCTTATCTCGAAAGCCTGAAGTGCGAAATCGAGACCATGGGTCAAATGGTATCGCCCGAGGTCGTGGTGACCGGCCTGCATTGGGGCGGCGGCTCGCCGACCATGCTGAAGCCCGAGGACATGCATCGCCTGATGGGCTGGCTGCGGGCCGCCTTCACGTTCGCCGAGGATGCCGAGATCAGCGTCGAGATGGATCCGAACGATCTTGACGAGGCGCGCTACGATGCGCTGGCCGAAATCGGGGTGACGCGGGCAAGCCTCGGCGTCCAGGACTTCGATCCCAAGGTGCAGAAGACCATCAACCGTCTGCAGACCTTCGAACAGACGGCGGAGGTGATCGCGGCGATGCGCAAGCGCGGCGTAAGATCCGTCAATTGCGATCTGCTCTACGGCCTGCCGTATCAGACGCTTGATACGATGGCGAAGACCGTCGCCGATATCATCAGCCTGAAACCCGACAGGATCGCGCTGTTCGGCTATGCCCATGTGCCGTGGATGAAGAAGCACCAGGCGCTGATTCCCGAGGATGCGCTTCCGGATGCGGAGGAACGTTTCCGCCAGATGTCGCTGGCGGCCGAGATGCTGGCCGAGGCCGGCTATGAGTCGATTGGCATCGATCATTTCGCGCTTGCCGGTGACACGCTTGCCAAGGCGGCCCGCACCGGCAGGCTGCGGCGCAATTTCCAGGGCTATACCGACGAGAGCGCCGACGCGCTGATCGGTCTTGGCGCCTCGTCGATCAGCCAGTTGCCGGAGGGCTTTTGGCAGAACATGCCGGCGACCGGCGAATATCGACGCATGGTCGAAAGCGGCGATTTGGCGGTGGTTCGCGGCGTTGCTCTTCAGCCGGAGGATCGCGCGCGCGCCTTCGTGATCGAGAGAATCATGTGCGCCTATGGTTTTTCCGCCTGCGAGCTGAAAGCGCGATTCGATGCCGGAACGGACGAAATCATCGCCGAGGCCCAGGCCTATGCCCGCGAAAATCCGGAGGTCTGTGACTATGACCGGTTTGGATTTCGGCTGAAAAATGAGGCTTTTCCGTTCGCGCGCTCTGTTGCTGCGGTTTTCGATACCTATCTTGGGCGCGGCAAGGGTCGCCATTCGGCGGCCGTCTGAGTTACAATCGAAAAATTGCCCTCGTGCAACCTGTGGCCATTGGCTTTTCGCCAATCATTGCCTATGAGGAGGGCACACTTGAAAGATGAAGAGGTAATAGGCGTGAGCGCTACATTTGATAAAGTTGCCGATATCATCGCGGAAACGAGCGAAATCGACCGCGACCAGATTACGCCGGAAAGCAATACGATCGACGATCTCGGCATCGACAGCCTCGATTTCCTCGATATCGTCTTTGCGATCGACAAGGAATTCGGTATCAAGATCCCGCTCGAAAAGTGGACGCAGGACGTCAACGAGGGCAAGGTCGACGCGGACGAGTACTTCATTCTGAAGAATCTCTGCGCCAAGATCGACGAGCTGAGAGCGGCAAAGCAGTCTTAAGGGCGGTCGGCTTTATGACCGGCATCTCAGCCCGCCTGGCTTCGCTGCGGAACTGATGCAGGGGCTGAAAGCATTCAATGCTGCTTGAATATTTCCAGATGATTGATCGGATCGTGTCGGCGGATATCAACGCCGGGACGATCGTCGCGCGTTCCACGGTTCCGGAGAAAAGCCCGGTATTCGAGGGGCATTTTCCGGGCATGCCGCTCGTTCCGGGGGTGCTTTTGATCGAAACCATGGCGCAGGCGTCCGGCATGCTGCTGCTCGGCGTCAATGATTGCACGGCGATGCCGTTCCTGATGATGGTCGACAGCGCCAAGCTGCGCGGCTTCGTCGCGCCCAATGCGGTGCTCGATATCGAAGCGCAACTGGAGCACGAGGGCTCGGGCTTTGCCGTTACCAAGGCGAAGATCGCGTCCGGCGGAAAGCCGATCGCGAACGCCCAGCTCAAATTCCGCACGATGTCGTTCGATGACAATGAACTAGCGCCGCTCGTGAAGCGGCGCGCCGAGGAAGTCGGCCTGTTTGCGGCAATCGCCGGGCAGGCCGCGGAGAGGTCCTGACATGGCGAAATCCTCCAATGATGTGGTCGTTACCGGTATTGGTCTGGTCACGAGTTTCGGCGTCGGCATCGAGCCGCATGTCGCGATGCTCACCGGCGGCCAGCCCGAAGTCCGGATCGACGCCGACATCTGCGCGCCCTATCCGGTGCATCCGCTGCCGGAAATCGACTGGAAGGACCAGATCCCCAAGCGCGGCGACCAGCGCCAGATGGAAAACTGGCAGCGGCTCGGCGTCTATGCCGCAGGCCTCGCGCTCGACGACGCGGGTATGAAGGAAAACGAAGAGCTTTGCGCGACGATGGACATGATCGTCGCGGCCGGCGGCGGCGAGCGCGATATCGCCGTTGACAGCCTGATCGTCAACGAGGCGCGCCAGCGCAATGATCGCGAGATCCTGCTGAACGAGAAGCTGACCACCGAGCTGCGTCCGACGCTGTTTCTGGCCCAGCTCGCCAACCTGGTTGCCGGCAATATTTCCATCGTGCACAAGGTTGCCGGCTCCTCGCGCACCTTCATGGGCGAGGAAGCGGCAGGTATTTCCGCCGTCGCAACCGCTTACGCGCGCATCCTGGCGGGCCAGTCGAGCCATACGCTGGTGGGCGGCTCGTTCGTCGCCGAACGCCGCGACATCCTGCTGATGATGGAATCGGTGCATGCGCTTTCGCGCGGGGACTGGGCGCCGCTCTGGGACCGGCCCGCGGATGAAGACGGCGGCATGATCATGGGCACGGTCGGCGCCTTCGTGGTGCTGGAATCACGCGAACATGCCGAAGCCCGCGGCGCGCATATCTATGCGGTGCTTTCCGGCGTCGAAGGCGATCGCGGCAAGCGTGACGATGGCCGTTTCGAACAGCGGCTCGAGCGGCTGTTCAAGGATGCCGGGTTTACCGGCGCCGGCAATGAAGCGATTCTTTCCGGCGCGACCGGCCTGACCGACATCACGATGCGCGAAGCCGCTTTCGTGAAAGAGCATTTCCCGTCAGCCCCGCTGCGCGGTTATACCGGTGTCACCGGCCACGCCATGGAAGCGACTTTCACGCTCGGGATCGCGCTCGCCGCACTGGCGCTCGACAAACAGGCCGTGCTTCCCGTCTTCAATTCCGGTGGCGAGCAGCCGATGTCGGCCCCGGCGGAAAAGATCGCGGTAACCACTGTCGGCCATCAGCGCGGCGAGGGCGTCGCCGTGCTCTCGGCCGAGAAATAAGGAAGGACCGGACAGATGAGCAATGCCTATACAGATCATCTCGGTCGCCCGCTCGTCGCCGTAACCGGCATGGGCGTGGTGACCTCGCTCGGTCGCGGCCTCGAGGACAACTGGAAGAAGCTGACGGAAGGCGTGTCGGGGATCCATCAGATCTCGCGGTTCCCGACCGAGCATCTTTCCACCCGCATCGCCGGCACGGTGGATTTCATTCCGTCGGAAGACAATGCCGTTTCCCGGTCCTATGCGTTCGCCGAGGCGACCATCGAGGAGGCGCTTGCCGCAGCCGGCCTTTCCGGCGATTTCGATGCGCCGCTGTTTCTGGCGGCTCCGCCGGTGGAGCCCGAATGGTCGATGCGTTTCGCGCTGACCGATCGCTCCGGTCCGCCGGTGGAAGACAATGACGCCTATGTCCGCTTTCTCGCAGCCATGCGCGAAAAGGGCGATCCTGCCTTTCACGAAGCCGTGCTATTCGGTTCGATCTCGGAGCGGATCGCCGACAAGTTCGGCACACGGGGCCTGCCGGTAACGACGTCGACGGCCTGCGCCTCGGGCGCGACCGCAATCCAGCTGGGCGTCGAGGCGATCCGCCAGGGCCGCACGGAGCGTGCCATGACGGTTGCCACCGACGGTTCCGTCAGCGCCGAATCGCTGGTGCGGTTCTCGCTGCTGTCGGCGCTTTCCACCCAGAACGACCCGCCGGAGAAGGCCTCCAAGCCCTTCAGCAAGGATCGCGACGGCTTCGTGATCGCCGAGGGCGCGGCAACGCTGATCCTCGAATCGCTCGCCTCCGCCGTCGCCCGCGGGGCGAAGGTTTACGGCATCGTGCGCGGTTGCGGCGAAAAGGCCGACCATTTCCATCGCACCCGGTCCTCGCCCGATGGCGCACCGGCGATCGCGACGGTCCGCGCGGCGCTGGAAGATGCCGGGCTCGATATCGACGGCATCGATTACATCAACGCCCATGGCACTTCGACGCCGGAAAACGACAAGATGGAATATTCCTCGCTCAGCGCCGTGTTCGGCGAGCGGCTGAAGTCCATCCCGCTGTCGTCCAACAAGTCGATGATCGGCCATACGCTGACGGCCGCCGGCGCGGTGGAGGCGGTGTTCTCGTTCCAGTCGATGCAGACCGGGGTGTTGCCGCCGACCATCAACCACGTCAATCCGGATCCGGCGATCGAGCTCGATGTGGTGCCGAATGTGAAGCGTTCGGCGAATGTCGCGTCTGTATTGTCCAATTCGTTCGGATTCGGCGGCCAGAATGCCTGCCTGGTGATGACGCGAGAGCCGGCGTGAGCCTGTTCTTTTGACAGTCTAGTTTAGTTAGTAGCTCTAACATATTGAATATGAAGGAATGACCCATGCGCGCCTTGCAGCTGACCGATGACCGCAAGATCGAATTGCGCGACGTGGCAGAGCCGGGCGCGCCAGCGCCTGGCGAGGTGACGCTGCGATTGAAGGCGGTCGCGCTCAACCATATCGATGTCTGGGGCTGGCGCGGCATGGCGTTCGCCAAGCGCAAGCTGCCGCTGACGATCGGCGCGGAAGCCTCCGGCGTGGTCGAGGCGATCGGCGCAGGGGTATCGAACGTGCTGCCCGGCGATCTGGTGGCGATCTATGGCGCGCGCATCTGCGGCCGTTGCAAGGCCTGTCGCGAGGGCCGCGACAATCTGTGCGAACATGTCGGCGGCGTCCACGGCTTTCATCTCGACGGCTTCGCGCAGGAAAAAATCAACATCCCCGCCCGCCAGCTCGTGGCAGCACCCCCCGGCGTGGACGCGATCGGGGCGGCCCTTGCGCCCGTCACCTTTGGCACCGTTGAGCATATGCTGTTCGACAATGCCAAGCTCCAGCCGGGCGAGACGATACTGGTCCATGCCGGCGGCTCCGGCATCGGCTCGGCGGCGATCCAGCTTGCCAAGAAGACGGGCTGCACCGTGATCACCACGGTGGGCTCGGAAGACAAGATGGAAAAGGCCCGCGAACTCGGGGCCGACCACGTCATCAACTATCGCGAGGACCGGTTCGAGGGCGTGGTGCGCAAGCTCACGAAGAAGAAGGGCGTCGATGTCGTGTTCGAACATGTCGGCGCCGATACATGGGCGGGCTCGATGCTGGCGATGAAGCGCGGCGGCCGGCTGGTCACTTGCGGCTCGACCTCGGGCGTCTCCACCAATATCAACCTGATGATGCTGTTCCAGCAGCAGCTCAAACTGCTCGGCTCGTTCGGCTGCCGGATGGAGAACATGGCCAACGCCATGCAGAAGATGGCGCAGGGCGTGGTGCATCCGGTGATCGATACGCTGGTCGACTTCGACGGCATCGACAAGGCGCTGGAGCGCATGGAAAGCCGCCAGGTGTTCGGCAAGATCGTGCTCAGGATCGAGGATTGATCGCGACTTGGCTTCAGCGACTTTCGCCGATAAAAGACGGACGCGCGGCATTTGCGCCGCAAAGTTCTAATATGGGCCCGATCCGTTGAAATCCTTCATAACCCGCGTCGTTCTGAAAGCCCGCCAGTTCCAGCAATGGCTGGTGGCCTATCTGATTTTCGCGCTGCTTTCGGTTCTCAAGCTGTTTCCGGCCGACGGTTCGATCCGCTTTGCCGATTGGGTGATGCGCAAGATCGGCCCCCATACCGGCCGCCACAAGCTGATTCTCGAAAACCTGCGGAAGGCGTTTCCTGAGAAGGATGAAGCCGAGATCGAGCGCATCGCGATCGCGAGCTGGGGCCATATCGGCCGGCTGGCCGCGGAATATGTGTTTCTCGATGAGCTTTTCGATTTCGATCCGGAGGCCGACAGCCATGGCCGGATTGAAGTGGAGGGCGTGGAGCGGTTTGTGACGCTGCTAGATCGCGATCGGCCGTTCATCGTCTTTACCGCCCATACCGGCAATTTCGAGCTTCTGCCGGTCGCCGCCGCGTCCTTCAACCTCCATGTCTCGGTGCTGTTCCGTCCGCCGAACAACCCCTATATCGCCAAGAAGGTTTTCCGTTTCCGGCGCAAGCGCATGGGCGATCTGGTGCCGTCCCATGCCGGGTCGGCCTTCGCGCTGGCGGGAACGCTGGAACAGGGCGGCGGCGTCGGCGTGCTGGTGGACCAGAAGTTCAAGCGCGGCACGCACTCGTCGTTTTTCGGGCAGGACGTGCAGACCAATCCGCTGCTCGGAAAGCTCGCGCGCCAGTTCGACTGCGCGATCTATCCCGCGCGCTGCATCCGCCTGCCGAACAACCGGTTCCGTCTGGTGCTGGAAGACGAAATCACGCTGCCGCGCAATGAAAAAGGCGCGATCGACATACCGGCGACGGCGCAGGTGCTGAACGATAAGGTTGAAAGCTGGGTACGGGAATATCCCGAGCAGTGGCTCTGGTATCACGACCGCTGGAACCGCCGGAAACGGGGATAGCGGCTTTCTGCGACCGTGGGCTACTTCGTGGCCTGAAGACTTTCGAGAAAGTCCTTCTCGAACACGATATGCCGACGCAGCGTGGTGAAAAGGCCGCGCAGCAGATAGCCGGTTGCCTCGGTATTGACCTCTTCACCACGGGCGAGCCGTCCCAGCGCCTCGCTTGCCTCCTCGGCGAAGCACAGATCCTCGAAATGCTCCTGATGAAGCCGGTCGAACATGGCCGGCGCCCCACCTTTGCGGCGCAATGGCGGAAACACCTGTCTTTCCTCGCGTTGCTGGGCGAGCTTCAGGAGTGGCATCAAGGTCTCGGACAGACATTGGCAACTGTGCCGGTCGATATTGCCGGGCAGCGAATCGGCCACCGCCTCCAGCGCATCGCAGAGCCCTGAAATCGTGCCATGTGTCGATGAGAGCGCCGAGAACGGCGCCAGGTTTTTGACCAGCATATGCTTGTTCACAACTGTTTCCCGGGTGCAGTAGCTCGGCCTTCTGCCCGACCGTTCTGCCGCTATTAGAGTTCAATGCCTCTCGTGCTTCATTGACCTGGGTCAAGACGGCTCCAGGACGTGGCGGTGTTCGTCGCAGGGCAGGAGCGGCGCGCGGCGAAAAATGTGTCGCATGGCGGCTCTGCACATAAAAATTATTCACATTTTTTGAATAGGTCTCGGTCAGGATTCGGCTACAAGCGATAGCGGCTCAAACGGTAGGAAGCGGAAGGGGATTTCATGTCACGCAGCGCACTGGCAATCGTTCTGGCGGCGGGCGATGGAACGCGGATGAAATCGGCCAGGACCAAGATGCTGCACGAGGTGGCCGGCCGCGCGATGGCGGCGCATGTGGTGGACACTGTTTCCCGTTCCGGCGTGGATGCGGTGGCGCTGGTTGTCGGCCGCGATGGCGACCGGGTGGCGGACGCATGCGCGTTGCCGGGCGTGGCGCTGGAGACCTATGAGCAGCGCGAACGGCTTGGCACTGCCCACGCCGTTCTTGCCGCTCGCGCGGCGCTTGAACGCGGCTATGACGACGTGATCGTGACCTATGGCGACACGCCGCTGGTGACGGGTGAGACGCTTGCCAAGGCGCGGGCGGCGCTCGAAGAGGGCGACGATGTCGTCGTTATCGGCTTCGAAACCGAGACCCCGACAGGTTACGGCCGGCTCCTGACCCGCGACGGCGCGCTCTATGCCATCCGTGAGGAAAAGGACGCCAGCGACGAAGAGCGCAAGGTCACGCTCTGCAACAGCGGGCTGATGGCGTTCAACGGGAGGCGCGCGCTCGAACTGCTCGACGCGATCGGCAATGACAATGCCAAGGGCGAATACTACCTGACCGATATCGTGGAGGCGGCGCTGGCGAAGGGCGGGCGCGCCGGCGTGGTGATGGCCGATGCCGAGGAAGTGCTGGGCTGCAACAACCGCGCCGAACTCGCCGAACTGGAGCGCATCTGGCAGGCCCGCCGTCGCCATGAATTGATGCTTGACGGCGTCACGATGATCGCGCCTGAGACCGTCTTCCTCTGCCACGACACCATCATCGGTCCCGATTGCGTGATTGAGCCCAATGTTTTCTTCGGCCCCGGCGTCGAGATTGCGGACAATGTCACGATCCACGCCTATAGTCATATCGAGGGCGCAAAGATCGCACCCGGCAGCAAGGTCGGGCCATTCGCGCGGCTGAGGCCGGGCGCTGTGCTGCACGAGGATGCCAAGGTCGGCAATTTCTGCGAGGTGAAGAACGGCGATATCGGCGTGGGCGCCAAGGTCAACCACCTGACCTATATCGGCGATGCCAGCGTCGGCGCGCGCGCCAATATTGGTGCCGGAACGATCACCTGCAATTATGACGGGGTCAACAAGTTCAGGACGGAGATCGGGGCGGACAGTTTCATCGGCTCCAATTCGTCGCTGGTGGCGCCGGTGCGCATCGGCGACCATGCCTATGTCGGTTCCGGCAGCGTGGTGACGCGCGATGTGCCGGACAATGCGCTTGCGCTCGCGCGCGGACGCCAGGAAAACAAGGAAGGGCGTGCCGAAATGCTGCGCGCCCGCTCGCTGGCCATCAAGGCGGCGCGCAAGAAGGACGGGGGCAAGTGACCATATGTGCGGAATAGTGGGGATCGTTGGCGTTCGGCCGGTGGCCGGTCGTCTTGTCGATGCTTTGAAGCGGCTTGAATATCGCGGCTATGATTCGGCAGGCATTGCCGTGATCGAGGAGGGCGAACTGGTGCGCCGCCGCGCGCCGGGAAAGCTCGAAAACCTGCGGATCTGCCTGGCCGATGATCCGGTCGACGGCGTCACCGGCATCGCCCATACCCGCTGGGCCACGCATGGCGTTCCCAACGAGGCCAATGCCCATCCCCATATCGCCGGCGATGTCGCCGTCGTTCACAACGGCATCATCGAGAATTTCGCGGAACTTCGTGCCGAGCTGACGGCCAAGGGCGTGAGTTTTTCGAGCGATACCGACACCGAAGTGGTTGCCCGGCTCCTGGACGATTACCGCAGCAACGGCATGGCCCCGCGCGATGCGGTGCTGGCCATGCTGCAGAGGGTCAGTGGCGCGTTCGCGCTGGTCATCCTTTTCAAGGATCGGCCGGATACGCTGTTCGTCGCGCGCTACGGCCCGCCGCTCGCCATTGGTCACGGCGAGGACGAGATGTATGTCGGTTCCGATGCGATCGCGCTTGCGCCGCTTGCGACCGGGATTTCCTATCTGGAAGACGGCGATATGGCGATCATTGATCGCGACGGCGCGGTGTTCTGCGATTTTGCCGGCGAACCGGTGCGCCGCCAGCGCCAGCCGCTGCAATTGTCCGCGATGCTGATCGACAAAGGCAATCACCGCCACTTCATGGAAAAGGAGATTTTCGATCAGCCGGAGGTGATCTCGCATACGCTCGGCCGTTACTGCGATTTCGCGGCGGAAAGATCGGCGGTCGCCGATGACGGGATCGATTTCTCGAAAATCTCCCGTCTCACCATCGCCGCCTGCGGTACGGCCTATCTTTCCGGCCTGATCGGCAAATACTGGATCGAGCGCTATGCCCGCCTGCCGGTGGAGATCGACGTCGCCTCGGAGTTCCGCTATCGCGAATTGCCGATTTCGGATGACACGCTTGCGCTGTTCATCTCGCAGTCCGGCGAAACCGCCGATACGCTGGCCTCGCTTCGGTACTGCAAGGAGCAGGGCGCTAAGACCGGCGCGCTCGTCAATGTTACCGGCTCGACCATCGCGCGCGAGGCCGATGCGGTGTTCCCGATCCTGGCGGGGCCGGAAATTTCGGTCGCTTCCACCAAGGCCTTCACCTGCCAGCTTGCGCTGATGGCGTCGCTCGCGCTGCGCGCCGGGCGCGAACGCGGCACGCTTTCGCCGGAGGGCGAAAAGGAACTGGTGCACGCGCTTTCGGAAGTGCCGCGACTGATGAGCCAGGTGCTGCATGCCGTGCAGCCGCAGATCGAAAAGCTCTCCCGCGAACTCTCGCATTTCCATCACGTTCTCTATCTCGGTCGCGGCACCAGCTATCCGCTGGCACTGGAAGGCGCGCTCAAGCTCAAGGAAATCACCTATATCCACGCCGAGGGCTATGCCGCAGGCGAGCTGAAGCACGGGCCGATCGCGCTGATCGACGAAAATATGCCGGTGATCGTGATCGCGCCCCATGACCGGTTCTTCGAAAAGACGGTGTCCAACATGCAGGAAGTCGCTGCCCGCGACGGCAAGATCGTGTTCATCACCGACGAGAGCGGCGCGAAGGCCTCGGAGCTCAAGACCATGCAGACCATCGTGCTGCCGGACATGCCGGAATTCATCGCGCCGATGGTGTTCTCGCTGCCGATCCAGTTACTGGCCTATCATACCGCGGTATTCATGGGCACGGATGCCGACCAACCGCGCAACCTCGCCAAGGCGGTGACCGTGGAATGATCGTCCGTCGGGAACGTCAAGACGACGTCGCCGCGATCTACAGGCTCGTGGCGGTCGCCTTTGCCGGAATGCCGTACAGCGATGGCAGCGAGGCCGACATCATCCGCAGGCTGCGCAAGGCGGGCGCCCTGTCGCTGGCGCTGGTGGCGGAGGAGGAGGGGCGGCCCGTCGGCCATATCGCGTTCTCGCCGGTCGGCATCTCGGATGGGACAGACGGCTGGTTCGGTCTTGGACCGCTCGCCGTCGATCCGGCATGCCAGCGCCGCGAGATCGGCACCTCGCTGGTGCTCGGCGGGCTGGAGCTTTTGAAGGACGAAGGTGCGCGCGGCGTGGTGGTGCTGGGTGCGCCCGGTTTCTACCAGCGCTTCGGCTTCCGCCACGAGCCGGCGCTGACGCTGGAGGGGGCTCCGCCGGACCATTTCATGGCGCTCGATTTCGACGGTCACGTTCCAACGGGCAAAGTCGCCTATCACCGGGCGTTTTACGGCGAGGTCTGACGGCGCTTTGGGCAGGGGCTTGGTTTCAGCGTCCCGCCTTTATCTCGGCAAGCACGAAAAGCCGGATGGCGGATGAGAGGTTGATCTCGCCATCCCGCGCGTCATCAATTTCAGCGATAAGGGACGCGAGGCTGAGATCGCGGTTGTCCGCGATCCGGGTCAGTTCAGCATAAAATGCATCTTCCAGGGAAAAGCTGGTGCGGTGGCCGTGAAGGCTGACGGAGTGCTTGCGGATCACGCCTCGTCGCCGCCGCGCTCGCGCCGCCCTTGGTCGAACTGGCGCTGCGCCTTGTCGCGCTCCAGCTTCTCACGCTGCTTCTCGCCCTTGGTGAGGCCGTGAAGCGCGCGATTTTCAGCGGCTTTCTGCTCGGACTTGCGGCGTTCGTTGCGTTTGCGCTGCTGCCGCAGATTGACGATCTCGGCGCACATCGAACGTTCAGTGCTTCTTGCGGAAGGCGTCGAGCGAGACCACGGACGCGCCGTCATCGCCGCCGGGGCCGTCATCGCCGTCATTCATCGGCGGATCGGTCGGCGTCTCCTCTTCAACATCGAGGGTCGCGACGTCAAATTCAAGCTCGAAGTTCACCGAAGGATCGTAGAAGCCGACGATGGCATTGAAGGGAATGACGAGGCGTTCCGGCACGTCGGAGAAGGACAGGCCGATCTCGAACAGCGCGTCGGTCACCTTCAGGTCCCAGAACTGGTGCTGGATGACGATGGTCATCTGCTGGGCGTATTTTTCCTTCAGCGCCGGCGAGATTTTCACGCCCGGCGCGCCGGTCAGGAAGGTGATGAAGAAATGATGTTCGCCGGGCAGGTGGCCTGTTGCGGCCACTTCGGCCAGAACCTTGCGGATCATGCCCCGCAATGCATCCTGCGCCAAAACGTCGTAGCGAATATGGTCCTGCCCCATCAAATCTTCCTGCCTCTCGCCCGGTTGCTGCGTTCCCCACAGCCATAAGTCGGCTTTTCGGAAACCGCAATCATTATAGGGGATTTTGTTCAAAATCAGGTGGAGGCTTCTGTTGCCAGGTGCCTCCGGACCCCGCCTTACGGTGCTACCCGCAAGGACTTGATTTGGGTTTCTGGAACCGCCATTAGGCAGCTACAGCGTAACCCTGAGCTTTGTTGTCATTTGCAACTACTCGTTTGACCCGATAACGGTGGTATCATGCCGGGTAAAAGGTCAATCTTTACACTCTTGTCGATCCTGTTTCGCCCCCATCAAAATCAGGCCTTTCCGCCTGATCATGGTGGAGGCGCCGGGTACCGCCCCCGGGTCCAATGAGCTTATTGCATTGCCGTTTATCACCATAGCCGGTCAAGCCGGCAGACCTGATATAAGTGTTTCAAAAGCTTCTGGAAAGGGGCGGGGACAGAGAAATTCCGGTCCCGGGCCTGCTGCCGCCGCATTCCGGTGGGCAACCGGGCGAATTCAGCGCCGATATCTTGCCTTGGCGGCGCGCTATCTCCAGACTTGCGGCACGATTCCAAGGAGCTTCGCATGGCGCGTCACCCCGAATACCAATATCTCGACCTGCTCGAGCACCTTTTGGAAAAAGGCGACCGCCGGATAGATCGCACTGGCGTCGGCACGCTGTCAGCCTTCGGCGCGATGATGCGGTTCGATATCTCCGACGGTACGTTTCCGGCGTTCACGACCAAGCGCGTCTACTGGAAAACCGCGATCAAGGAGATGCTGTGGTTCCTGACCGGCCAGACCAATATCCAGTCGCTCTTAAAGGAAAACGTCCGCATCTGGACCGACTGGCCGCTGGAGAAATACCGCAAGGCGACGGGGGAGCAGATCTCGCAGGAAGCTTTCGAGGAACGCATCCTTGCCGATGACGATTTTGCGCTTGCGTGGGGCGATCTCGGCCCCGTCTACGGCAAACAGTGGCGACGCTGGCT